>Ga0302155_10000839_pt1 | contig 23107 bp, 21 predicted proteins | sample I_Bog_N3_1_FD_193508 | JGI IMG/M metagenome (GOLD analysis project Ga0302155, IMG submission 193508) | Peat permafrost microbial communities from Stordalen Mire near Abisko, Sweden - I_Bog_N3_1 | ecosystem: Environmental > Terrestrial > Soil > Wetlands > Peat | place: Sweden: Abisko, Stordalen...
TGCTCTGTACCCCCTAGATCCAGCCAAATACTCTTGAACTATGGCTCGTTTGAAATCTTCATTATGTTTTGCCATGAACTGCACCCCAAAGGTTGGATCGGTGTCCAACTTTTGGGGTGCAGTTCAAAATTGCGGGGCTCCTCTTAAGGTTGAGACTTTCTCACTTTTTGCTGAAAAATCTCACTAACTCTGCTGACCTACAACATCTCTGTAGGGTGACACTCAAAGTGAAATTCACCCCTTTGATTTTTAATGATTTTTTCAATTCCGCTGACTTGCCTGTAGCTTTTTGTGACACCATTGCTGCAACGACTCCGAGTTTGTGACACTGTTTGTGAAATTTTCTAGGCGCAATGTCGATCTTCTGGCTCAAAACGATTGCTAGTTACATGGAGTTGTATTTGCGAGTCTATATTCACGGAAATAGGTAGACTGATTCCCAATCGTTGTTTATTCCCTAGGTTTTAATTGTTCTGGAAGAGAAATTTTCTGCTGTGCATCAACGTATAAATTCGCAATATATAATATAAATAAAGTTCGTGTTTGTGGAAGCTTATAAGCTGGGCCATTTTTTAAAAAACATATTAAACAAGAGGTTTAAATGCCTAGAGGAATTTTTGATTTTATAAAAAAAGAGCCAGCATATAGTTCACTGCAAAAAAATTGGCATATTGAATTATGTAGGTATGACCAATTCTGGTACGATCTTATCATAGATCCTCCCGAAGGATTTGATACTAGAGCAATGGCAACAAAATACCTTAAAGATCTTAAGAGTGAAGTAAAGAGATCGTTGGACAAGAGATTTATTTATTTTGTTTCCACCAGGAAAAGAGTTCGTCTTTCAATTAAAAAACAACCAAAATATTTGTTTTTCAGAGATTATATTGATGTGTATTTGGAAATTGGAAGAGAAAAAGAAAGGAAAAAAATCAGAATTGACATGAGGGAGGCGAAAAAGAAATATGGCACGAGGCCAAAAGTGCAGGTTACAGATAGGATTATTAGCTTTACCTATTCGCCAACTTTAAAAGTTTCAATGTCTGTCCATGATTTCTTAGAGAAATTTAGTATTTCATTTGGATTCGAAAGCGAAGTTAAATATGTTGGCTATACTGAAAATCCTTTTGATAGACCAATAAGTAAACCTCACCTTGGGCTTTCGAGGGTGTTTTATAAAACTGATACGCAGGATCTAGATACATTCGTATGTTATAACTTGTTTAAGGTGCTGACGGTTACTGAAGAGAACAGCGGGCCAATAATGTTCTGCGTGGCAAATTCTGTGATTGACGAAGTAGGAGTGGATCAAGAAGGAAAGCTAATTGAAAAGCTATTTATACAATATTTCAATGCTGAAGCACAAGAAGTAAACAAGAGTAGCGAAATGGGAGAACTGAATAATTCCTTGAATGATATAATGAGTAATTTTAAAATAAAATCAATATCAGTTCATTACGAACCTGACAGTGAAAGCGATTATCTATTGTTTGGTTCTCGATGTGTTCCGGCAAGTTTTAGCCATAAATTTACTTGTATTAGCAATAATGGACAGGTAGAAATTAGTAAAAATTAGCGCATTAAGATGGTGTAAGAGTGACTAAGAATCATACCCCCACCTATTTATTTATAGGCAAGAGCAGAAAATCTGCCACCCTTGCCTATAAATCTGATTATGCAGCTTTTTTTCCGTTTATAGGAATCTGAAGCTCCTCAACGTCATACGTGAAGTCAAGAGGAATCTGAATCGGAGATTGAGTCGGAAATTTGCTATTATAAACATCAACATCTGTTTTTAGCTGAAAGCAGTCTCCGACAATTTGTTGGCGTCGCTGAGCAAAAGATCTGACAAAATGCTCCCGTGGGGCTCTATGGTCATCCATATCTGCCCAGAGAGACATGGTTTTGTCTCCCGTTTTGACACGTACGGCATGTTTTGCCCTATAACGCTGGCCATTTGGGCTTGTTCTATATTCTTCACGGAAGAATCTTGCAACATCAGATGCAATTGCATCAACAATTGTTCTAACGCTTGGCTTATGCAAACCACGATGATAAGCCCATTCGGCCACAGCATGTGGGTCTAAAAGACCTTCATTGCCGGTTTCTTCCATATATTGCTCAATATAAGCTTTCATCTGATTTGCATAAGCAGTCATTTTAATCAATCTTTCTATTTCTATTCAGAAATTATTCCCCAGCCATCTACGTCTGCTCCAGGCAGAACCAATGCTCGAATTTTGACTAGATGCTTTCTTAAAAAGTCGTGTCGCTTTAGTTTGTGTTGCAGTTGTCCTACAACAAGACCCGGATGAACTTCGATTCTTTGAGCAAATCGTAGAACTTTGTCTTCAGAAAAATACGGCTGAACGCGTGAAATAAAGTTATCAAACTGATCGCTTGGAACGCAGAATTCTGCAGCGGCCTTATTTGCTATAACTTCTTCTTCCGGCAAGCCATCTTCGTTGTTTCCAATATCCGAATCGACAATGACATTATTAGATTTCTTGCCATCCTCTCTGAGAATGTGCTCTATCTCATGGCGAAGAACAAACCAAAAGTTGTCAATGCGATCAAATCTTAAAGTCATGCCAATTACAGGTTTTTTATCCTCTAACCAGAAACATGCCCCATCAATCCTAGATGCAGCTAAAGGCTCCACAATTATAAAATGTACACCTGCGTCGGCAAGAATACGTGGAACGTATCGAACTTCTTCTGGAGACAGTGTCAAACTTTTAAGTTTATCCAGAGAACCAATAAGCTTTTTCTGAGAAAAAGTAGAAATAACCTGTTTTGATGCAAGTTGTTTTGCGCGGAATAACCAAGCAATCTGTAATGGATTTGCTGCATCACAAGCATTGGTCTTTTTTGCGTTGTGATAAAGAGTAGGTTCAATATCTATGCTAGGGATATTAAAAAAATCACAGAACTGTTTCTCTAATATATCAACACTGTCACTTGCAATAATCCATCCTCTACGAATCATTTCTCGTACAGGAAAGCGCTCGTACAAAAATGCACGCCTTGCAACAGACTTATCTTGTGATCTAACTTTCGATAATTGGTACTGACTCTCAAGATTCATCCAATAATCCGGAGATGTACCAAAGGCTTCTGCAAGCCCCTTAGCCGTTTCCGGTGTAATAGCTCTTTTGCCTGCAATAATTTCACTTATCAGGCGAGCTGGGCGATCCAATATCTCGGCCAATTCTTGCTGCCGCCAGTTTCGCGCCTCCAGCTCTTCCCGCAGAAACTCCCCTGGAGGGAAAACTTCGGCAGGTACGCGTGCATTCATGTAATTCTCCAACATCTAGTGGTAGTCAACGATTTCAATGATCCCGATTACTTTACAAGGATGATCACCTCTGATTTCAAAGATCAGCCGCCATTGCAAATTCAGTCGGATAGAGCATTGTCCTAATCGATCACCCTTAAGTTTTTCGAAGCCTAAGGATCGAAGCGCCAGAAAATCTCGCTCATCCTTGAAAGCTCGAATTTGTTGCATTCGCTTTCTGTATGAACGAACAATCTCCTGAGAGAATCCACCACTAAACTGTGAATCGGTCTCAAGGCGATCAAGGTTTCTATCGTCGAACTCAACATCCATAGTCGTACTCTACAATCGTATCTCTTGTTGGTCAAGACCATCTTTACACTTAGTGTAAAGATGGTTGTTTCAACAATCACGTGCCGTTACAAAGAATTTCAGGGTGGTAATCTCATCGAACTCTCGAGATTGCCATGGTGCCCTTTGTGTGACTGTGCTTTAAGGGCATGATCACCTTCAGTAGGAAAACCTAATCATGGCAACAGAGTCCTTAGTTGCACTTGTAGTCTTCGCTCTGCTGTTCGCAGCCTTCGCATTCTATGTAGGCAGCCATCGAGAGCAAGACCACCAGCCGCGATGCAAAGTCGAGCGAGATTGGAAATTGTATCTTATTTGTATCTATCGCAGGGGTGATCCATGACAATCGCGTCGACGATTTCGCTCGATGTTGAGTCTGCTAATAGGCACGTTCCAGTCATGAACTAGTCAGGCCTAATCCTTGCCTCCTCTCGCATACTTGGCTACGGTTGAAGTCCAACACTTAGTCTATTTCACGGAGACTCTGATGCCGACAGAATCCTTGGTGGCGCTTGTAGTGGTGGTGCTGGCTTTTGCTGCTTTTGCCCTGTATGCCGGTTATCAGCGTAAATCCCACCGCAAGCCCCGTCAGCCCAAACACTGAGCGTCACTTTGCAAGTCTGCTCTCCGGTAAAAGTACTGCCGGCAGCCGTCTACGGTCGGCCCGGTGATGGGCTGGACGGTGAGCTTTGCGAGCAATGCTTTTGGTGATGTTCTGGCTTCTTGCGCCAGCGTGCTGAGCGCCACGTACTGCTGTTCAAATTCTGCGACCGCCTCCGTGCTGATCCAGCGCTGGGTTTGATTGCGGATGGTCGATGCCAGCAATTGTCGTTGCACCAGGTGGTATGCCACCTGTTCTTTGATCCCCAACTGCTGTGCTGCATCTGAAATCGTCAGCAGCCCCGTGTGCTCGATCCGATAGGCCGACAACCAGCCATCAAGCGTTCGCTTGTCGAGAAGGCTGTGGCTGAGCTTGCTTGCCCCTGAGCTGCCCTCTACAAGCAGCACCTCGCGTTTCATGATGGCGCGCAGCAGCGCGGTAAAGCATGGTCCGTCAATCCGCATGGTTTTCAGGGCATTGCTCAGCGTGATGGTTGGCTGGGTTGGTGAAGGCGTAATGCCTCGTACCTGGCAGTGCGCTACCAGTACCCGCAGCGAGTCCAAAGCAAACCGCCAGACGCTTGCGCCATGCTCGCCAGGAGTGAATTGCGGGAGCAGGACCCGCGTAGCAACCAGCTGTCGGATTCTGGTTTTGCTGAACCCGAGATACTTGGCAGTCGCTTCCAGGGTAAGGCCTTCGCTTAGCTCTATACTGACCAGGGGTAACTGCGCTTCGGGAATCGACCAGAATTGTCGTCCGCTTTGGCTGGTGATGATGTTGGCCTGCAACCAGCCGGCAGCATGCAGCCGCTTGAGCTCCGCAGGTGTCACCCGTAGCTTCAGGCAGGCCTCCTGAATCGTGATGCAGTTGCCTTGCCCATGCAGTCCTGTCTGCCAATGATTGCGCAGGGTAATGGGACCTTCCCAATGCTGTTTCAGATATACCTCGAATGCTTCGCGCAGGAAGCCAAACTCAGGCGAGTCCAGTTCCACGTACAGCCAGTGATAGAGGCGGCCGAAGCTGCGCCGCAGGCTGAACGAGCTTGGCGCGGAGGTTTTGATCTTATCGAGCCAGGGGTAGAAGCTGTCTGGCCAGTTTTCCAGCAAAGAACCGAGCTTGTGGCTGATCGTCGCTAGTACCGATACACGATGCAGCTGTGCCAGTTGCCCCGTTTTTTGTCCTTGCGCCCTAAGTTCGATATTGGCGATAAGTTGGATCAGTCGTGCCCAGCCTTGTGGCGTGATCGACAGGGATATTTGGTTTTCACGCTCTACCGAGCATTGAAATGTACTCTGAACCATCTTGATGGCTTCGGACGCTTCAAAGACTTTTTCAGTCAGCGACTGTCCGCAGTGGTGGCAGTGACCACTCAGGACTTGTTCGGCAGACAACACGGCTCCGCATTCCGGGCAGGCATCCATTAACAGGTTGTGGTGGTAGGGACAGATGCAGTACAGGCGAATGCTCCAGCGCGCATCCAGATGGGGCTCGCTGCGCAAGCAGACGGGGCACCAGCGGGTGGTGGCGTAATTGATGGCCAGGTCGCGGTGATCCGGTACTTGCGCATCAGCTGGCCGGACACGCTTGGGCCAAGGCAAATACAGCCTTAGCCATTCCTCTTGTGATAAATGGAGCAAAGCCCGTAGCCGGGCAGGTTGTTCCGTAAGTGATGCTAGTCGGCTCAGCAGTGGATTGAACGAATCATAGCCATTGGCCCAGGCGAGCCGTGTCAGGTAGCTGATACCGGATTCGCCAGGATAGGGACGCACACGAATCGGCAGTCGGATTTGCTGGTTTATCCGGCGGTGATTGGGGAACTGTCGGTTAGTAGTGGCTTGATAGCGCAACATGCTGGCTCTCCTTTGCGGCGGTGGCGAATACCTGCTGGGCAAAATGTTCGAGGCTTGAACGACGCAACTGGCCAAGCCAGCGATCGAGCTCCCGAATCAGGGCCGTTGGGGATCCATCGTTGCCGGGCAGGTCGGGAAGTGCAGTGAAGAGAGGTAGGGCCGGCTGAATGCCGTCGGCCAGCCATTGATTCAGCAGCTGTAACCGCAGACGGATGTGTTGCTGATCCTGATCATGTGCATGGCGGTGCTTGAGCCAGGCCGGGGACGCTTGCGGAAGAATCGCAGGCTGTGGTCGATGTTGCCACTGGTTCCACAGCCGGCACAGTTGCTGCCGGTATTCCTGAATAGGGATGGCAGGGTTCAGCGTGATCTGGTCATGATTGAGTGGCGTTGGGCAGCGTAGTAATGGCGTGATATAGCGCGCCATGAGCCGGGTGTGGCCCAGGTCACGCCGAGAAACCCAGCGCGAGATGGCTAGCGGCTTGTTTTCAGAGTGTAGATAGATCAACGCGCCATCCGGCTGGGCGTAGGTTGCCAGAATGCCGTGCTTCAGTCCTTGCCTAAGCTGCGGTAGCGGCAGGGACAACATCTCAAGATGCTGTTGTGGACCTCGCCGTTGCCCTTTTGACGCTTGAAGTCGATTCATCAATTGGCAGCCAAAATGCAGCCATGCCAGGTATGCAGATAGACGCCCAGGGGCTTGCTGGGCGCGCCGGATAATTGCATCGGACAATCGCCAGTTGATCGCGGGAGGCTCCGCCGCGTCGTCATCCAACAGGCTCCGCCGACAAAGGCAGTGCCAGTCCATGTCCAGGGTTGCCCAACGCAGAATACGGCCGCAGAGGCAGCGCTCCCGTAGCGGGGTGCGATGTCGAGGGCAGACCGTCACCCAAGGAAAATCCCAGTACCCGGTATGATGGCCCTGCTCCGCAATGCACCGAGGGCACAAACGTAGCGATAATGCGCTACGGCCCCGCCAAGGCTCAGGAGTGGCCAATTTGAGTGCGCGTTGCGCCTGTAGCCACGCGGTGTCGTTTGGCAGATCAAAGAACGGATCCATCCGGTGGCCGCGCTCAGGGCGATGAGGGGCTGTACAAAGTGCCTGCGTGAACCATGGCGGTGTGCGGTGGCCATGAAGACTAAACAGCCGGTGGAGAAAGCCACCGATGCTTTCATCCATGGCTGGCCGTGGGCGGAGAGGCAGGGTGGAACGCTTAAGCATGAGCCGTCCTCCCACGTGTCTGGGCGCGGAGTGCGCCCTGTTCAAAGGGTTCGGCCTGCCGGTCCAAGCGACGGAAAACGAAGTCGCGACTGAATGGGTTGAGCGGGCCTGTGCCTTGCGGCCAAATCTCGGCTTCAAAGGCCTGCGCCAGTTCCTGCCGGCGGATTTCGTTCAAGGACTGCTCGAAGGCCAAGCGGATCGCGCTGATCAACAGCTTTTTCAGATAGGCCACCCGACCATCGGTGGCAAAGTACACCCGGCGTGCCAGGCTTTCCCAGCTTTCCGAACCGATGGAAAACGGCATCGGCATGCTGCTGGCCAGGGTGTAGAACAGGTCCAGGCATTCCTGCTCGACGCTTTTATCCGGGTTCTGGCCCAGCTCCATGCGCATCTGCCGGGAAAAGCGGCGACGTAACTGCTCGTTGACCCGAAGCAGGTTCTCCACGCGAGGCAGACCCAGCAGGACGGTCGGCACTTGCAGGTTATCCAGCAGACTTTTGATCCAGTCCCCGACCAGGTACTGGGTTGGCGACTGCCCTCTGTCCTGAATGTGGTTGGCTTCGTCAATGAGCAGCAGCTCGACGCCAACGCCCTTGGCTAAGCGCGCGACGCGAGCGGTCTTGGCAGAGCCCGTTCCCTGGCCAGGTTGTGGGTCGCCCAGCCGGGTCAGCATGGCTTCCGCCACTCCGCCGATGGTGGCGGCTGGTGGAATCGAGACATACAACACCGGCTGCACATCGCGTTCCGGTAGTACGACGCGCGGGTACTTTTGGCAGATGAGCTGGCAAAGCGTGGTCTTGCCGGTTCCGGATTCCCCGGTGATCAGCAGGTTCTGGATCATTGCGCCTGAACGGTACAGCTGTAGTGCGCGCTCGACCTCCTCGAATGCCGACATGAAGGGTGGGAAATTCAGGTGTTCCTGACTGAACTGGCTGAGCTCCATGAATTCCTGATGGATCATTTCCAATCCTTTCGCAATGGGAGCTGGAAGGAGGAAATCAGCTTCGGGGCCAGCGGCGACTCCGGGTTGGCGATGGGGTGCTGCGATTTAAGTTGCCGTTTGGGCTTGGGTGCGGACATGCGTGCTTCAGGTTGGTCGCTGTTTGCGCCGGATAGCCGGGCGGCGCGTTTGCGTTTGCCGAGCTTACGGCTTTGCACCAGCGCATCGACCTCCTGCACCAATTGATGACGCGCCTCCGCCAGCCGTTGTGGGTCTGACGCCTCTTTGCCTTGTTCCCTGAGCATCTTGCGAATGGTCTTGTGCTGGAACTCGGTGAGCCCTTTGGCGTAATCAGGATCGGCAGCGGCGATAGTGAGGGGATGTTCGGCTTGTGGTGGCCAAGCCAGAATGGATCCGAGGTCGCTGGGGTCATACACCACCCGTATCGGCATACCGTTTCCCCAACTGCGCAGAATGGGTTCCAGCTCAGGCCCTGCATAACGGATACCCATCAGGGAAAGCCCTTCCTGATTCAGCTTGCGGATTTCAGCTTTGCCAATGCGGGTGCGCAGATCTTCCAGGGTTCCCGGCAACTGCGGCGTCATACGCTGCAGGCCGTCATGCCATTTGGCCCATGGCGTCGTGCCGATGCCCCGATGCACGGTCTGGGCATAAACGTCTAACAGCCACTTCTCGAAAAGATGGGTAAATTCACCGAGCGTCAGGATGGCGTGCTTTAGCGGATCGTAGTCACCACGCTCGGTGAAGCGCGCCAGGCTGGTGCCAGGCATTTGGTGCGCGAAGTAGTAATTGACGGTTTTAAGAAAGCGCTCGATGACGCCTTTGAATCGTGGTTGGCGCTTGGGGCAATATTGCAGCCCTATGCCAAGGTCCAGGGCGATGGCTTCCAGCGTAGAACCAAGAAACTCCAGCCCATTGTCGCAGACCAGTTCTTGCATTATCCCGTAGCAAGGCCAAAGTTGTTCGACAACGACCCCCGGGACTGTCGGTTTTGCTGGTTTCTTCGGCAGAATGGCATGGCGCAAGGCACCGACTACCGCTTCAACCGACGGTGGGCCAAAGCTAGTGAAGTAACCAAGCGGGAATCGGCTATAAACATCAATCAGAATGGTGAGTGTTGGCCGACCAAGGGGTAGTTGGTAACGGTCATCGATTAGAAAATAATCGAGAGGGGTATGGTCTACCTCGACCCGCTGCAAGATGTGCTCGACGACCGGACCATTTTTGAATATACGGTAGCGCCGATCAGCAGCCGTTTTGCCATATTTCAGCGCTGTGAGATCGTAGGCCTCGATCCGCTTGAACATACGGTAGACGGTTCGCCGTGATGGCATGCTCAAGCTATGCTCACCATGCCTGAGCCGGTTCTCTTGATCAACTTTCCAAAGCAGTCGGTCATAGACGTTTGCCCCAATTACCGCAGGGCTCACGTCAAAGGCCTCCTGTACCGCTTCGGAGAAGAGCTCCAGCAGTTTGTCAGGCTGTCGCAGCGCGTGGCTGCCACGACGGTCATAGCGCGGGATCAGCGCGCGAACGTCCTGTGCGTTGCGAAACCGGCTCAGCCAACGGTAGACCGATGACGGGGAAGGTGGCTTCGGGTCGCCCAGTTGCCGTGCAATCTGCGCAATGATGGGTGCCAGGCTTTGCGGAGTCAGAACATAGCTGCCATGTTCTTCTAGGCCTTCCAGATACGCTAGGCGGCGCTTGATTTCCTGTTGCAGATGAGAGGGTAAATCCGCCATCGGGCGGCTGTAGCTACGCACCCGTTGCTTGGCGGATGCCAGCTCTGGCACGGCTATCTGCCCTTCACTATATGCAGACAACAGATCATCAAATGCGCAGATGCGGGTCTGCCCATCCGTTTCCCTGAGCACGATGGCTTGTTGCTGTGGCGTCAGGCGCTCAATGATGTGGGGAACACCATTCCATTCAAAAGCCATATTTTGGCGCAATGCGAAACCACTCATGATCGCTCTCCATGCTCAGGGTAACCGGGGTGTCGAAATTGATGGGCTCAGACAGGTCGCATTGCAGCCAGCCATCCAGTAACAGGCCGAATGGCTCTATGCAGTGTTCGGCCAGCGCCGGGCTTGCCGCCCGCAACGTCATCGGGAAGCGGTCAACCATCGGGTCAATCGCAGTGCGGCTTTGCAAGAACGACACGATGCGCTTGGAGGCGTGCTGATAAATCCATTTCAGGTTGTCGAGCCGGGGTTGCTGCCGAAGGTCGGCTTCGCTCAAGACCAGGAAGGCTTGGCCCGTTCGTTCCAGCTCCGTAGCGACACAATCGAGCTTGTGACGCACATCCGGCTGCTGAAGGCAGCGTGCGGGCTTGATTTCAACCAGTACGCGCCGGCCGTCGTGAAGATCGAGGACGAAATCCGGTGTATAGCGCCGCAGCTTGTTGCCATCGGGGAAGTGGATGCGCTCGGGTTGCTCCGCGTAGCTTTCAATCAGTGGGGATGTCTCGAACAGGTAGATGGCATCCCGTTCAAGCAAGCCTTCGTAATGCACCAGGCGGCCGGTTTTACGGCTAGGGAATTTGCCGCGCATGATCCCGCCTGTGGCGTGGATCACTTCGCGGGAGCGCTGGTGGACCAGGCCACCAGGGGAACGATTCAGTAACTGCCGTTTGTGTGAAGTTGCAGGCATGACTGCTCCTCCTACGTGGGCAAGGGGCAGCAAGGGCCACTAACCCACCGGAAAGGGTCGAATATCACCGATTTCGAGCGTAACAACGCCCTGCTGACGGAGTTATTCCGGCAGATAAACGGTGAGTGGGGGTGAGCAGTGGCTTGACGTTGGCGGGATCGATGCAGATACTTGAGGTGTCTAAGCGCAGGTATCTACATTGATGCTGCACAGCGGGGCCACTGAAAAGTTGGCTCCGTTTTTACATTCTGGCGCCCTCCTTCGTTCGGCGTTTTAAGCGCCTGGCCGGTACGGGTACAGCTTCGATCAAGACTTCTTTCATCGCGAGAATCTCGCGAATCATGCGGACTTGCACGGGATGTAGCGTAGACAATCGCTGCTTCATGTCCGCCACCAACTCGTAAACTTCCAGCGGCGCTTCCGCATCAATCACAAATTTACGCTCGGAAGCCGCAACGGCTTCTCGCAGCCTGAGTTGATCATTCTCAGATAGGTTCAGGGCGGAGATCATCTTTGCGATGAACTCAGCAGGTGGCGGGCCTTTGAGACCAACTTCCAACGCGGACACATAGCTTTGCCCACAGCCGAGCAAGTCGGCTAATTCCGTTTGGCTGATGCGTTTACGCAACCGCAGCCCATGCAGAAAGTTGGAAAATGGACTCATGTTCAATTGCCGAAGATGGTGGTATCAAACCTCAGGCTAGGCAGGTGGAACGGTAGTGTCAAATAGCTGATACGCTGTAAGAACACGGTTTGACATCATTTTGAAATCAATGAGTTATGTTTTTTCCATTTGCTTTCATGTTGTTGAGAGTGTGACGCGCATTGCGTGCGTATTTTTAGCAAAAAATACAACAGAACATAACATTTGGTGGAATTAGAAGGATCGGTAAGTGCCGGCACTGCTCTGGTCGTGAGACACTATACCAAGTGGCTATTGATTAATGTCTTCTATTTCAATGTCCTAGTATCTGGTTGTGATTAAATTATTCATATGAGCGCGTTATGAGTCAGCAACGGGCCATTCTTTCATCCTCGTAAAAAGAAAGATATTTCTTATGCGAAATAAAAAAATTCAATTCGCAAATTTGGTATGCCGATCAGGAGAAAGAACGCTTTTAGATTTGTTCGATGAAATAATTCACCCTGCTTTTTTCGGTGAAGCATTGCATCGATCATATGGATCTACAACTTATATATTTCATGGCGTGAAACTTATAAATTTATCTAATAGCCAAGATGGTTCTGGTCTCGCCATTGTTGGCCGTATTGTAAAAGATGAGTACTTGCGAGTTGAGCAAATTTTAGCTGAAGATGGGGAACTTGAAGAAGTTGATGAGACGCATCGCCGATCACCTTCATCGATTTTCGTGCTATTTTTAAATAATCATCGCATGGCATATGTAAAAGAAAATGCAGGCGCACCTTCTCTGCATGCATTTGCTGCAACGTTAGAGAGTTTTGTTAAAAAAATTCATAAAATAATTGTGTCAGAACATGCGAGAAATGTTCGTGAATCATTTCCAAAAACAGAATGGGTGCAGAAACAAAAAGAATTTCTAAATAGCTTTCCTCTTCCTACTGTTGATATCGTTTCATTGACAGATTCACGAGATATTCACGATAGAATAATGGGGATGGGTACGGTTAATAATTTATCATTTGATGTCATCCGGCAGAATGATGAAATAAACCCAGAAAATATATTCAATAGTTTTAGGTCAGAAAAAATAAAACTGGGAAATCCAGCAAAAGCTAGTTTTAAGTTTGGTGATCAGGAAAATTCCATGAATGTTCCTGAAGTGGCTGTATTGGTTCAGCAAGCTGCCGTGGATCAAAATGTTGTTTATTCTGTTGAAGGCAAGGTGGGTGAACAAACAGTAAAATACTCTAATGCTTCAAGAGATGATAACGATAGTGAGATGATGGCAGTAACGGTGCCACTGGATAACGAAAATCAAACCCCTTTACATGTGGCGCACCAATCTAGTAATGAATTTAAACGGATGATTGAGACTGGTCGAATCAATGATCCGCAAATGCATGATGTACAAGGAAGAATTGTTCCTGCATTGCTTGGAATAATAGCTAGATTCTTTGTCCAATAGGGAATTTTCGTGAAATGGATAAATTTGATGTTAACGAACTGTCGAGAGAGAAGAGTTTTTGGACTTTAACAAGACTGGTCTTTGGGATTAAATTTAATGTCGAAAACCTGATTGTGCCTTTTATTGTTTTTGTCGTTGCTCTTTGCTTAAATGTTTTAGCGATTCCGAAGGTCAATCCGATAAGTGCTGATATTGTCGCCTCGATGGCCAAGGATCTGATGGGGTGGTACTACACCATTCTTGGATTTCTAATCGCTGGTTACACGATTTTTGCGTCTGTTACTAGTGTTGACGTAAGTATTCAATTAGCTAAGAAAAAGAATGAAGAAACAGGGTTGTCTTGGCTGAAGTATATTCATGCAATGTTTTTTAAGGCAATTCTTATATTGTTTTTTTCTAGCGTTTATTCTCTTTTCGTTGTTTTTGTTTTTAGAAAATTCGCTGGATATGAATTTATAGTAAATGGAATTGGATCGTCAAAATTATGGTTGCTATCTATCATCGATGCAATTGATGTTGCTTTATTTGTATTCTCTATAATGATGCTAAAATCGTTTCTATTTAATATATATTCATCAGTAATGATTTCTGTGGGAATTAAAATAGTAAACGATGAGGAAAGTGATGATTTGTAAGTTATCACCTGTTTGTGTCGAAATAGTTGCGTAATTTTTTATAGAAAATAAATGCGTGCCACTCAAAAATTTAATTGTGATTTAAATAAGAGTTACGCTGTGATATGAAATTATATACGTTAATGAAAAAACCCACCGGATAGAGGTGGGTTTTTTCATTATCTACGTCCGTAATTTTCACTAACCTGACACAAATTTCACTTTGAGTGTCACCCTACAATCTCACACATCAATATTCCGAGCAATCAACGCATTGCTCTCGATAAACGCGCGACGCGGTTCGACGTTGTCGCCCATCAGCGTGGTGAACACATCGTCGGCGCCAATCGCGTCTTCGATCTTCACTTTCAGCAAACGGCGCACGGTCGGGTCCATGGTGGTGTCCCACAGCTGTTCGGCGTTCATTTCGCCCAGACCTTTGTAGCGCTGGATCGCCATGCCCTTTTTGGCATCGGCCAGCAGCCAGTCGAGCGCCTGACCAAACTCGGTCACCGGGCGCACGGTTTCGCCGCGACGCACGAAGGCGCCTTCGCCCAACAGCCCGCGCAGCAGGTCGCCGGTTTTGGCCAGTTCCTGATAATCGCTGGAGTCGAGGAAGTCCTGGTCGAGCACCGAGACCATCACGTTGCCGTGCAGCTTGCGGATGATCTTGATCATCCAGCCGTCGTTCTTGGTGTCGTGCATCAGCTCTAGTTCCAGCGATTCGGCTGAAATGTGGGCGTTGAGCTGCTCCAGGGTGGAACGCGCGCTTTGCTCGGTTTCCAGCGACAGATGTTGTACCTTGAGCATGGCTTCTTGCAGCATCGGGTCGATCACCCGGCTTTCGCGCTCAATCACTGAACGCGCGAGCAGGAATTGACGCGCTACCGTGCCCAGGGTTTCGCCGGTCAGCGGTTCGGCGCCTTCCGACGGAATCAACTCGGCTTTATCCAGTGCCAGTTGCAGCAGGTACTGGTCAAGCTCGTAGTCATCCTTCAGATAGCGTTCTTGCTTACCGTGCTTGGCCTTGTACAGCGGCGGCTGAGCAATGTAGATATGGCCGCGTTCCACCAGCTCCGGCATTTGACGATAGAAGAAGGTCAACAGCAGGGTACGGATGTGCGCGCCGTCGACGTCGGCATCGGTCATTAAGATGATGCGGTGATAGCGCAGTTTGTCCGGGAAGTATTCTTCCTTGCCGATACCGCAACCGAGCGCGGTGATCAGTGTGGCGATTTCCTGGCTTTGCAGTAGCTTGTCGAAGCGGGCTTTTTCTACGTTGAGGATCTTACCCTTCAACGGCAAAATCGCCTGGAATTTCCGGTCGCGGCCTTGCTTGGCTGAGCCACCGGCGGAGTCCCCTTCGACTAGGTACAGTTCGCACAGCGCGGGGTTCTTTTCCTGGCAGTCGGCCAGTTTGCCCGGCAGCCCCAGGCCATCCATGATGCCTTTGCGGCGGGTGATTTCACGCGCCTTGCGCGCGGCTTCGCGCGCGCGCGCCGCGTCGACGATCTTGCCGCAGATGATTTTGGCGTCGACCGGATTTTCCAGCAAAAAGCTCTTGAGCGCGTCGCCGACGATTTCATTCACCACCGGGCCGATTTCGCTGGAGACCAGCTTGTCTTTGGTCTGGCTGGAGAATTTCGGGTCGGGTATTTTAACCGACAGCACGCAGGTCAAGCCTTCGCGCATGTCGTCGCCACTGGTTTCGACCTTGGCTTTTTTCGCGGTGTCGGTGCTTTCGATGTAGTTGTTCAGCGTGCGCGTCATCACCTGGCGCAGTGCGGTCAGGTGGCTGCCACCGTCGCGCTGCGGGATGTTGTTGGTGAAGCACTGTACCGATTCCTGATAGGAGTCGTTCCATTGCATCGCCACTTCGGCGCTCATGCCGTCTTTTTCGCCCAAGGAGTAAAAAATCTTGGGGTGCAGAACCGACTTGTTGCGGTTGGAGTATTCGACGAAACCGGCCACACCGCCGGTGTAGGCGAAGTTCTCTTCTTTGCCGTTGCGCTTGTCGACCAGGGTGATCGCCACGCCATTGTTCAAGAACGACAGTTCGCGGATGCGCTTGGCCAGAATTTCGAAGTGGAATTCTACCGTGCCAAACACTTCGGGCGAGGCGTGAAAATGCACTTCGGTACCGCGATGGGTGGAGTGCCCGGTCACGGTTAGCGGCGCCACGGCCACGCCGTCGCGGAATTCCATTTCGTGCACTTTGCCGTCGCGCCAAACTTTGAGGCGCAGCCAGTTGGACAGGGCATTGACTACCGACACGCCAACGCCATGCAGGCCGCCGGAGATTTTGTAGCTGTTGCTGTCAAACTTACCGCCAGCATGCAAGATGGTCATGATCACTTCGGCGGCGGAGCGGCCTTCTTCCGGGTGGATGTCGGTCGGTATGCCACGACCGTTATCTTCCACCGAGATGGAGTTGTCGGGGTGGATGATCACGCGGATGGTATCGCAGTGGCCGGCAAGCGCTTCGTCGATGGCGTTATCCAGCACTTCGAACACCATGTGGTGCAGGCCGCTGCCGTCTTGTGTGTCGCCGATGTACATGCCCGGACGTTTGCGAACCGCATCCAAACCTTTAAGAACTTTGATGCTATCCGCGCCGTATTCCTGTTCGCTCATAAAACCTTCTTCTTCGTGTGGCAGGTGATGCAGGGGGGGCGCCCCTGCTCGGTTCTTGCGCAGGTTTAGATGCGCATCGGCATCACGATGTATTTGAAGTCGCTGACGTCTGGAATGGTAAACAGCGCGCTGCGGCTGGCATCGCCAAATGCCAATTGCAGGGTGTCGGCCGGTAGGTTGGTCAGCACGTCCAGCAAGTAATTAATGTTGAAGCCGATTTCCAGGGTGCCGCCATCAAAGCCGATTTCCAGTTCTTCTTCGGCTTCCTCCTGTTCACTGTTGGTGCACAGAATCGACAGCGCGCCAGGCTTCAGCACCAGACGCACACCACGGAATTTTTCGTTGGCCAGAATCGCCGCGCGTTGCAGCGCGTGCAAGAAGGTCAGACGTTCGATCAAGAAGATTTTTTCGTTATCGAGCGGAATCACCCGGTTGTAGTCGGGGAATTTACCGTCGACCACTTTGCTGATGATCACGGTCGAACCAAAGGTAAAGCGCACTTGGTTGGCCAGCACTTCGATGGTGATTTGATCGTCGCTGTCGGCCAGCAGTTTGTACAGTTCCAGCACGGTTTTGCGCGGCAGAATCACTTCGGACTTGGGTAGCGCGGCATCCACCTGGGCCGATGAGAACGCCAGACGGTGACCGTCGGTGGAGATCAGGCGCACCTGGTTGTTCTCGGTCTGCATCAGCAGGCCGTTGAGGTAGTAGCGAATGTCCTGCACCGCCATCGCGTATTGCACTTGCGAGATCAGGCGCTTGAGTTCGCGTTGCGACAGGCTGAAGGTGGCTTCGGCCTGGCCATTGACCGGCAGCAGCGGAAAATCTTCCGCCGGCAGGGTTTGCAGATTAAAGCGCGATTTGCCGGCTTTCAGGGTCAGGCGGCCGTCTTGCTGCTCGAGCGTGACCTGTGCCTTATCGGGGATGGCGCGCAGGATGTCCTGCAGCTTCTTGGCCGATGTGGTCAGACGGAAATCTTCGCCCGGCAACGCTTCCGCGCTGGCCGTGGTGATTTGAATCTCCAGATCGGTGGCGAGAAAGCCGACGGTGGCGCCGTTCTTTTCAATCAAAACGTTGGAAAGAATAGGCAGCGTATGGCGGCGTTCGACAATACCGGTCACCGCTAGCAGCGGTTTTAGCAGGGCATCGCGTTCGGCTTGCAGAATCAGCATGTTCCGGACTCCCGAAGAGGAACGAAGTGAAAATTAGTCATCAAAATTAATTACGCAACATCGATAACAAAGTATCGTAATCGTAAGCAATATCAGCGTCATTGGCGCGCATCTCGGCAATTGTCTTGCAGGCATGCAACACCGTGGTGTGGTCGCGCCCGCCGAAGGCATCGCCGATATTCGGCAAGCTCAGCTGGGTGATTTCCTTGGCCAGGGCCATGGCGATCTGGCGTGGCCGGGCAATGTCGCGACTGCGCTTTTTAGAGTGCATGTCGGACAGCTTAATTTTGAAATAGTCGGCGACGGTTTTCTGAATCGCGTCCACCGTCACCTGGCGGTTACCCGCGGCCAGAATGTCTTTCAGCGCTTCTTTGACCAGTTCCATTGTAATGGTTTGGTTGGTGAAGCGGGCGTAGGCCACCACGCGTTTGAGCGCGCCTTCAAGTTCTCGCACATTGGAACGCATGTTCTGCGCGATAAAAAAAGCCACCGTATGGTCCAGCTTGATGCTATCGGCCTCAGCCTTTTTCATCAAAATCGCCACGCGCATTTCCAGTTCCGGCGGCTGAACTTCTACCGTCAGACCCCATGAAAAGCGCGAGATCAGGCGTTCTTCCATGCCCTCGATCTGCTTGGGGTAGGTGTCGCAAGTCATGATCACTTGCTTGCCGCCTTCAATCAGCGCGTTGAACGCATAAAAAAATTCTTCCTGCGTGCGGTTTTTGCCGGAAAAAAACTGAATATCATCGATCAGCAACAGATCGAGCGAGTGGTAATAGCGTTTGAACTCGTCAAAAGCCTTGTGCTGATAGGCTCGCATAATGTCGGCCACATAGCGCTCGGCATGGATATAACGAATCCGCGCCTGCGGGGTCTTGTGGTAGACGTGGTTGCCAATCGCTTGAATCAAGTGAGTCTTGCCCAGGCCAACGCCGCCATACACAAACAGCGGGTTATAGGCCGGGTCGCCCGGGTTGTCGGCAATCTGGGCGGCGGCGGCGCGCGCCAGCTGGTTACCTTTACCGGTGACCAGCGTGTCGAAAGTGAATGCCGGGTTTAGCCGGGTGCTTTCGTGTCCGGCGCCAATCACCTTGACCGCGGCGGCCTGCTTGGCCTGGGTGATGGGCGAAGCCGGCGCGCTGGCGTTGGTGGCGTGAACCGGGGTCGAGGCCTGCGGCGTTGAGCTCTTGGGAGCGCGCATTTGCGCGGCGCCCAGGCGCAGTTCCACCGGAACTTCACCCATCAGTTCCACGCCGATCTCTTCAATGCGTCCAAGAAAGCGATCTTTGATGAACTGCATGATGAAGCGGTTGGGCGCCAGCAGGGCCACGCCTTCTTCCGTCGCTTCGGCAGTCAGCGGCTTAATCCATGTATTGAACTGCTGTGACGACAGTTCGGCCTCAAGGCGAGCGAGGCATAGCGGCCAGAATTGATCCAGTTCGGTCATTAACGTTTACGCAGTAATAAAGCAAAATCCCGCCGTGATCCACAAGGGGGACGGCGGCGGGAACTCCCGGCGCTAACGGTGCCAAGAGCGAAATTCGGTAAGGGTACGGAGTGCCCGGCGGTCGCTGGCCTCAGGGGCGAGGGTGACTGCTGCGAACCGGTGAGCGCTATAATTTTTAGCATTCTAAAGGTTTTTGCCAAAGTTATCCACAGGTAGCGGAAAAATTAGCGGTTGACAAGAGGGGCTGATTATTGTCAAATTTCACGTTTATTTCCGTTTCGAATAGGAACACCGCATTATGAAGCGTACTTATCAGCCCTCCACTACGCGTCGCAAACGCACCCACGGCTTTCTGGTTCGCTCGAGGACCCGCGGTGGCCGCGCCGTTTTGGCCGCTCGTCGCGCCAAGGGTCGCAAGCGTTTGGCTGTTTGACCCTCTTGGGCTACAGCTTTCGCCGCACGCACCGGCTTCTAAAAACGGATGATTTTTCATCCGTTTTTGGTATGCGGCAAGCGCGCAGCAATGCTTTCTTTCAGGTGTACGCCCGGCCAAACGACCTGGGCCACAGCCGTCTCGGACTGGTTGTGGGTAAAAAGGTCGCAAAGCGGGCGGTTCGCCGCAACTATATCAAGCGTACCGTGCGCGAATGGTTCCGGCTGAACCAGCATCAGCTGGGTAGCATGGATTATGTCGTGCGCGCAAAATTGATTATTTCTCGCGACGATTATCTTGAAGCTGTCACCGCCTTGTCGGCTCTCTTTGCTAAACTAGCCCGATGTCGCGCATCCTCGTCTTCCTGATCCGGTTTTATCAGCTGGCGCTTAGCCCATGGCTCGCGCCACGGTGCCGCTATATGCCCACCTGTTCCAGCTATGCGATCGAAGCAGTGAAGAAGCACGGTGCCTGCAAGGGCTCAAGGCTGGCGGCAAAACGAATTGCCCGCTGTCACCCCTGGGGTGGTAGCGGCTATGACCCGGTTCCCTAACTTTCCGGTAAAGAAGATGGATTCCAAGCGACTGATCATTTTTATCGTGCTGTCCATGGGCATTTTGTTGCTATGGCAGCAGTATTTCGCGCCCAAGCCGCAACCGCAGCAAGTTGCGGTGCAGACTCAGGGCGCTTCGGCCTCGGCTTCGACCTCCGCGTCCGGCCAGCCCATCTCGGTGGGTGAAGTGGCTAAGCTTAGCCATGGCCAACGCATCAGCATCAACACCGATGTGTTGCATGCGGAAGTCGACACGTTGGGCGGCGATCTGCGCGAGCTCGATTTGCTGAAGCATGATTCCACCGTGGATGCGCGTGAGGCGTTCACGCTGTTGTCTGATCGTAACGGCCAAGTGTATGTGGCGCAGACCGGTCTGGTGTCTAGCGCCAATCCGGCGTTGCCGACCCACAAGACCCTGTTCACCGCGGCGCAGACCAGCTATCAAATGGTTGGCGACACCCTTGAAGTTAAGTTGACCGCACCCGACGCCAACGGCGTCAAGGTGAGCAAGACTTATGTATTCAAGCGTGGCTCTTACGATATTGGCGTGCGTTACGACATCAGCAATGGCGGCGCGACTCCGCTGGCGCCGATGGCCTATTTCCGTTTGCTGCGCGATGGCAAGGCTCCGGCGGGTGAAACCCGTTTCGCCAATACCTTCACCGGCCCGGCGGTTTATACCCAAGAGTCCAAGTTCCAAAAGGTGAAGTTTGCCGATCTGGACAAGGGCAAGGGTGATTACGCCAAGAATGGCGCCGATGGCTGGATTGGCATGCTGCAGCATTACTTCATGGCCGCATGGATCATGAAGCCGCTGAATGGCCAGAATGTGTGCGATGCCGCCACGGCCTGCCATTTCGAGATGGATGCCGCCAATGGGCTGTATTCGGCCGCCGCCAAGGTTGATCTCAAGCCGATCATGCCTGGGTCCAGCCTGTCTCTGACCGTGCCGCTGTATGCTGGTCCGGAAGAGTACAGCACCATCACCAAGGTGGCAGAGGGTATGGAGTACGCCAAAGACTACGGCATGCTGTATATCTTTGCCTCGCCGCTGTTCTGGCTGCTGACCAAGCTGCACGGCCTGGTGTCCAACTGGGGCTGGTCGATTGTATTGTTGACCCTGATCATCAAGGCGGTGTTCTATCCGTTGACCGCTGCGTCCTACCGCTCCATGGGTAAGATGAAAGCCCTGTCGCCGCGTCTGGAGCGTTTGAAAGCGCAACATGGCGACGACCGGGCTAAGTTCCAGCAAGCCGTGATGGAAATGTACAAGGCGGAAAAGGTCAACCCATTGGGTGGCTGCCTGCCGATGGTGATTCAGATTCCGGTGTTCATTGGTCTGTACTGGGCATTACTGGCTTCGGTCGAGCTGCGCCAAGCGCCGTTTGTATTGTGGATTCATGACCTGGCTCGCCCTGATCCGTTCTACGTGTTACCGGTGCTGATGGCGATTACCATGTTCGCGCAGACGTTCCTGAATCCGCCGCCGACCGATCCGATGCAGGCCAAGATGATGAAGGTAATGCCGCTGGCGTTCTCGGCGATGTTCTTCTTCTTCCCGGCGGGTCTGGTGCTCTACTATGTACTCAACAGCCTGTTGTCGATTACACAGCAGTGGTATATCAACCGTCAGATCGAACAGGCCAAGAAGCTGGTTGACCAGCACTGACCCGATTGGTTTTAGTTGACGATCAGCCCGACCGCTCGCGGTTGGGCTTTTTTCCGTTTAGCGGGGTTACTCATGTCCATCGCCTATAGTCCTGTCACCATCTGCGCTATTGCCACCGCGCCCGGCCGCGGCGGTGTCGGGGTGATCCGTCTGTCGGGCCGCGACCTATTGCCCCTGGCCGCGGTGTTGACCGCCGGCAAGGTGCCCAAGCCGCGCTATGCGCTGTATACCGATTTTCTGGCGGCTGACGGCGTGGCCATTGATAACGGCCTGCTACTGTATTTTCCGGCGCCACATTCGTTTACGGGTGAAGATGTGCTGGAGCTGCAGGGGCACGGTGGCCCGGTGGTGATGAAAATGCTACTGACCCGCTGCGTCGAACTCGGCGCGCGCCTGGCGCAGCCGGGGGAATTCAGCAAGCGGGCGTTCTTGAACGACAAGCTGGATTTGGCGCAGGCGGAAAGCGTGGCCGATCTGATTGACGCCGCCAGCGAATCCGCCGCGCGCAGCGCGCTGAAGTCGCTCAAGGGCGCGTTCTCCAGCGAGATTCATCAACTGACCGACGCGCTGATCACCCTGCGCATGCTAGTGGAAGCCACGCTGGATTTTCCTGAAGAGGATATCGATTTTCTTAAGGCCGCTGATGCTCTGGGCCAGTTGGAGCGCTTGCGCGAGCGCCTGTGCGAGGTGCAGAACACCGCGCGCCAGGGGGCGATTCTGCGTGAAGGGATGCATGTGGTGCTGGTGGGTTTGCCTAACGTCGGCAAATCCAGCCTGATGAATGCCTTGGCCGGCGATGAGGTGGCGATTGTTACCGAGATTGCCGGTACCACGCGCGATGCCTTGCGCGAAGAAATTGTGCTCGATGGGGTGCCGATGCACATCATCGATACCGCGGGTTTGCGCGCGACCGAAGACAAGGTCGAGCAAATCGGCATCGAGCGCACTTGGCAGGCGCTGGCCAAGGCTGATCTGGCCTTGGTGCTGGTGGATAGCCGCGCCGGTATCGGCACGGATCTGCAAGAGATTTTGATCCGTCTGCCTGTCGGACTGCCGCGCGTGTTTGTGTTCAATAAAATTGATCTGGCGGCGGGTGAACCGGCGCGCAACGAAGTCGCTGGTCACCCGGCGGTGCATCTTTCGGCCAAGACCCATCGCGGTATCGATCTGCTCAAAAGTCTGTTGCTGAGTATGATCGGTTTTAGCGCCGGCGCCGAAGGGGTTTATCTGGCGCGCGCGCGCCATGTGGATGCGATTGTGCGCGCCGCCGATCACCTCGATCGGGCGGCGGCCGACTGGCTGCAAGTGGAACTGTTCGCCGAAGAGCTGCGTCTGGCGCAAAACGCGCTATCGGAAATCACCGGCGAATTTACCCCCGACGACTTGCTTGGTGTGATTTTTAGCCGGTTTTGTATCGGCAAGTAAGCCCCGTTCCAACCGCGTCCAGCGCTGTCCTGCTTGCGCAGGAGCTCGACCAAATCACTGAGCGCGTTCGGTGGCTACTTGTCGATCGCGCATCAGTTGGCGCAGTAACACCGGCTCGGTGTCGATGGTGCGTTGGCG
>Ga0302155_10000850_pt1 | contig 23001 bp, 17 predicted proteins | sample I_Bog_N3_1_FD_193508 | JGI IMG/M metagenome (GOLD analysis project Ga0302155, IMG submission 193508) | Peat permafrost microbial communities from Stordalen Mire near Abisko, Sweden - I_Bog_N3_1 | ecosystem: Environmental > Terrestrial > Soil > Wetlands > Peat | place: Sweden: Abisko, Stordalen...
TATTAGGTGTTTCTTCTCGCCGATCGGTAATCGTAATATCACCCGGCTGGATACCAAGGACACCGGCGGTATTCGAGGAGATGCGATCATTTGACAGCATAGTGGACGCACAACCCGAGACAAAAACGGTTCCCGCAAAGACTGTAAGTAGTAATCTGGACATTATTTTCCCTATTTTTAAGCTTTCCGATTGAGTAAGAAACGGCTCCGTGGAAAGCGAACTGGCGCCGCATTTCCTGATATTTCATATGTCTAGACATGAAACGTAATGTGTTGATCAAATTAAAGAATCGGTAAACGCTCTTTCCCGCATTCGAGATAGAAGTAATAAATAATTCAATCATGTCGACTCGTGATGGCGTTTTACTGGTGCTAATGTGACGAGGTATTGATTAATGACTTCTATAGTACGAATACATATTCAATTATAAACGCGAAATTCTGTCTTTTGACAGAATTAAAGGCGTACTGTGGAACTGAAATATCGGAAGGCGCTAGGAAAGGCGATACGACGTTTAAGAGTTGAAGCGGAGATAACTCAGGAGGAACTTGGTTTTGAAGCCGGTCTGGAGCGTAGTTATGTCAGTTCGGTTGAGCTAGCAACCAAAGACCCATCTTTCACCACTCTTCAAAAAATCGCTCTCGGATTAAATCGTTCTCTGCCTGAACTTTTCCAAATTTATGAAGAGGAGTTGCAATCTGGCAAAAAAGAGGCACCTCGCCGACGTGGTCGTCCCACGATGAAATCATAAGAGGAGGGGCGAACAACTTAATTTTTAGTTTTTGTTGGGTAGGTGGGATAGTATTTTGCAGCGTCGAAAAGTTGCGCGAGCGATTTCCGTTGATAGGATGTTTTTAACCCCGAAAGAAATGGGGCATCCAAATCAACCGAAAGGGCTATCTTATGTTTACAAAAAAGCGCAACGGCAGAGACGTCTACCTATCTTCTATGGACGTTCGGTTCGAGAGATCTTTTTTGGCTAAGCCAAGTAATTTACGCACGATGTGGTGGAAGTTGAACAATTTTGTGGAGAAATTGCTCCATCCGTATTCCACTCTGGAAGCACGTATGTATCGCTTCCATTCCCGTCACCATCGCTGGACGCTATTACGGCTCGAAGGAATGGCAGCTAGGAGAGACGCGGCTATAAAAAAATCCACAAGTGCCGTGGTAGAAAATAATAATCCCGCAGCCGTATCGAAGCCTCCAACCGCAAGAAAATCTCGTACTGTGGGAGACATCTGATGATCAGAAAAGATCACATTGTTCCCATCCTAGGAGCCATTTTCAGTGCGTCGATGTGTTTGCTGATTGTTCATTTCTGGGCAGCGAAATGGTATGCCGGTCGCATGAATATGTCGTACCCGATGGCATATGGCGCGCTCGCCACTGCTACAATTCTTTTTCATCTTTGGCGGATAGTCATGATTCTCCGTGACAAAGATATTGTTGTTAGGTTTATTGATAAATTTAAAAATGGTCGACGATGAGTATCTTCATTGATAAACTTTGTGCCCTGCATTTTTTCGTGGAATCGTTGTCTCGAATGCGATTTATCTTTGGTCGAAATTTTCCGGCTGGCTTGGCCGATGAACTCATACCATCTGCAAAGGGGGAGTAGTGCTCGGGCTGCTCTCATTCAAGAAACTCTCAGGCAGCAGGCTATTCATTTTTCGGAGCCTGAAGGTCCGCTCAATGGCGTGTTGTACTCCCTTATTAGATCATTGATTGTGGATGTGGATTGCACCTGTGCTCTTGTTGGTGACTTCGCTGAGTCTCCACGCGGTAAAGTGGCAGTCAATATTTCCGAGATGATTTGATGCAGTTAGCCTTGGTAGTAGATGATTGCCGAGGCTAACTGAGATACTTGTTTAGTGTTGAAAAACTTATCTTGACTTTTAAAATCCACTCGTGGCAGAATTCAACTGCCGTTACACGGCATATAATGAAATCTGCAGTACGAAAAAATTCTTCAATTCTCTAGGCCACTTAATAGATATGTAGCTGCATTGCTCATGTTTTATTTATGTCGACCGTCGTAATCACAAATCCATACATGGCTTTCCGTCTTGGCTAACGTTTGTTTAGCAAGCTGGCTGCGGCATTTCTATTCTAGATATTCATTTCCTCTGTAATTCACTTCTCAACTTTTTTTGCAATCTAGGTTTTGCTGATTTCTACACTGTCGTGGAAAGTCGGCTGGGTTGTTCGCGCCGCGTGTCATCGCTGCTCGGCAAATTATTTTTCTGGCTTTACAAAGTTGCATGGAAGGGAGTGGGGGATATGCTGGATTATGTATTGCGTCGGATATTTTCTGATGAACCAGGGGACTCGGAGGATGCCAAAAATAGCAAAGTTCGGGACGGCATTTGGACCAAAGGAAAAATTTGGATTAAAGCCGAAGATGTGTGCCGCCTAATTGACTCGGAAGTATATTACACATGGGTAGCCGAACTGAAAGCGGAGTGTCGTACGGCCATCGATTCGTATTGCAATTTGCTTTTAGCGGGGGGCGAATATGCAAGCCACACTTGAAAGATCAGCTATGTTTCTAACCGGGGATGAAATTGAGCAGTTGACCGGAAAGAAGCGTCCGGGGGCGCAGCAGAAAGCGCTTAACCAAATGGGCGTACCATTCAAAACGCGCGCAGATGGACATACGCTGGTGCTGAGTTCGGTGGTCAATCAGTTGCTTGGTGCCAGCAGCAAACAAAAGGAACGAGGGTTCACCCTTAATTTGTCTCATGCCTAGAAAACGGAACCCTGAAAATGCAGGTCTGCCGGCGCGGTGGCGCATCATGCATGGCGCCTACTATTTCCATGTCCCGGCTGGGCAGGAGGCTAGGTGGGATGGAAAAAAGCAGTTCCGTCTTGGCAAATCGCTGCCTGAAGCGTACAAAGAGTGGGCGAAGCGGCTGGAAGTAATTCGGGACGTTCGTACTATTGCCGACTTGCTACAACGCTACTCGCTGGAGGTGGTACCAGAGAAGAAACCCAGCACGCGTGCGCAGAATGCTGTTGCAATAAAGCGGTTGCTCGCTATTTGCGGGCATAACGCGATTGTGGAAATAAAGCCGCAGCAGATTTACCAGTATATCGATGCAAGAGAATCAAAAATCGCCGCGCGACGGGAAATTGAGATTTTGTCACACGCATACACCAAGGCCGTGGAATGGGGGTACCTTGATCGGCATCCTTTTAAAGGAGAAGTTCGGCTCAAAGGTGAGAAATCGCGGACACGGTATATCGAGGATTGGGAAGTAGTTGAATTCCTGTCGCTGGATTCAAAGCGTAAGGCTGGGAGTGTCTTGGCCGTACAGGCTTACATCCGTCTCAAGCTGTTGACCGGCCTGCGTCGGGGCGACATGCTGCGGCTCATGATGTCCGATCTGAAGGAAGACGGTATACACGTCACACCGGGAAAGACCGAAGGATCGACCAGCAAGTCGCTGATTTACGTATGGTCAGCCGAGCTGCGTCAGACGGTAGACGGCGCCAAGGCCAGCCGTCCGGTGAGGTTGTCGCCGTTTCTGTTCTGTAATCGCAAAGGGGAAGGATATTTTGACGAGGAAACTGGCCGCGCTGGCGGCTGGGATTCAATGTGGAGGGGATTTGTCGCCCGCGTGCTTGCGGAGACTGAGGTAAAAGAGCGCTTCACCGAACATGATCTACGTGCCAAGTGCGCCAGCGATGCAACAACATTAGAGCACGCTCAGCAGCTTTTGGCCCATGCAGACAAGCGTACTACGGAGAGGATTTACCGCCGCAAAGCTGAAAGAGTTAATCCTTTGCGGTGAAAACTAATAACGCAGTGACGTTTGAATAGCACAAATGAAAAAGTCCCCAACAGCCTGACCCTTGAGCATAGGATGGCTGCAAGAAGGATGGGTTTCCTGGAAATGTTCGTCGCCCTTCACGAGGTGGAAAGCTTCCGGACCGGTCTGCGCGACGATAGCCTGTCATCTGCGCGCTTTTTCTCCGAGCAAGTCCTGCCGCTCGTGAGTGCGCAGTGACGCAGCGATCGTTTCGCCATCGCGCGCATCGTTCGCACATTGTCACCATTACTCAGTGGTGGCAAACTCCGGGCGACCGAAGATCAGCCGACGCAGTTGCACCATGCTAGAGAGGCAATCGACAGCTTGATGTCGCTTTGGTAGGCTGGAGTTGAACCGACTTTCGGCGATATCCTGCGTAACGTTGCGGGCAGTGGACTCTTCACTGTGTCTGACGCCCTTTGACCAAACGTCGAGCGCGATCTCTCACTGGGTGCGGCAGAAGAGGATGGTGGTGATGAGGTCGATCGTCAGACTCAGAAGGCGACAGCGATAGGCGGGTTTCTCGTGGCGCCTTTTTTACAGATCGCCCCCTACGCCACGTATGTTGCCGGAAAGGCGCATTTCGATATGCACCAAGGCGCCAAGGAGCTTGAGTTTCCGAGGGGCATGGTCATCGTGGATGATATCGAGGCTGGGGGGCTCTTCAACTACGCGAGGCTCTTTGGAGGGAAGGACGCGGGCGACACTTCGGTTGAATCCACGCGGAGGCTGTTCTATGTCACCTGTAGCCGGGCGGAACGTAGTTTGACGCTGGTGGCCTATTCGACGCAACCGGATCAGGTTCGTCAGTTTGAGTGGTTCGAGTCCGAAGAAGTGGTGGTCGGCGTTCCGGCTTGATAAATTGGTTTCATCCGAAGTACGCGGCAACCAACCGCCTTTCGTGCAGTTTTTATTGACGCCGTCGCGGCCGCATTTCTACTGTCTGCCTGCGGCACAATTGCAAACAGCCCGGCCGCAACTCCGACATGAGCACAAAGATGTGTCCATTCGCCCAAACGGCGTTAGAGTTCACGCAGGTTACGAAGACTTGATCCAAAGTGCACTGCCGCTCGTTTTGCAAATTATCGAGGTCGCACCAGCGTTCCCCGGCCAGGTCGAAGTCGTTGTAGGCATCGACGCTGCATAGGTCCTAATGCTGATCATTATCCCGCAAGTGCAGGCCCTTGCTGCAGCAGCGTAGTGAGCGGCTTTAACAGAACTGGTCGCTGAGAGAATTGGGATCGCAATTACTAAGTTTACGGCGATTTGAATAGCACAGCGCCATTTGAATAGCACAAATGAAAAAGGCTCCCGGTCTGGGAGCCTTATCTGCAGCTTGGCGGAGAGAGGGGGATTCGAATTAACGGTATGTTCAATATCTGCGCGGCGTCGTTGGGGGTGTGCGGAATTTTGTGTAAACGGAATTTCGTTTAGTTCGGCGTCATCCGTTCTTCAAACTGGATTGTGAAGCGATTGAGTGCTCCCTTCCAGTCCCGCAATGGCATCGTCCACTTCTTGCTAATGTTGTTAAGCGCCAGATAAAATAGCTTGCTGACGGCGTCATCCGTGGGGAATGAACTGCGGGTTTTGATGACTTTGCGCAGGCTCATATTAATGGATTCAATGGCGTTGGTGGTGTAAATAACCTTGCGGATTTCCGGCGGGTAGTCGAAGAACGGCGTGATCCGAGCCCAATTACGCCGCCAGGACAGGCCAATCGACTGGTAGTGCTTGTCCCACTTTGACTCAAATTCCGTGAGCATGAGTTCGGCCTCATCGACGGTCGCCGCGCTGTAGACGCGCTTCAGATCGGTAGCTACTTCCTTCTGCACTTTCCATGGAACGAAGTTCAGGCTGTTGCGCACCATGTGAACGATGCACAACTGAACGGCCGCTTTCGGATAGACCGCCTCGATGGCATCAGGGAAGCCTTTCAAGCCATCGACGCAGGCAATGAAGATGTCCTGCACGCCACGATTCTTCAGTTCCGTGACCACCTGCAGCCAGAACTTGGCGCCCTCGGTCTGGGCGATCCACAGGCCCAGCACTTCCTTGTGGCCATCCATGTTCACGCCGATGGCCAGGTAGACAGCCTTGTTTCGGACGGCCCCTGTGTCGCGTACTTTGACGTGGATGCAATCGAGATACAGAATCGGATAGAGCGCCTCGAGTGGCCGGGCCTGCCACACCTTCACATCCTCGCTCACAGCGTCCGTGACGGACGATATCAGGCTTGGCGATACCTCCGCACCATAGATCTCTTCCAGGTGGCTCTGGATCTCCCGAACCGTCAGGCCACGGGCATACAGCGAGATGATCTTGTCGTCGAAGCCGGTCCAACGGGTCTGATGCTTGCTGACGATTTGCGGTTCAAACGCGCCTTGGCGATCGCGGGGAATATCGAGCGGGAGCGCGCCGAAATCACCTTTGAGCGTCTTGGCGCTGTGACCGTTGCGGGTATTGGACGTGTCGTTGGTGACCGAACTGCTCTTGTCGTGGCCCAGATGGTCAGTCATTTCGACCTCCAGGGCACGCTCAACGAGCATCTTGGTGAGCTGCTTGAGCAAACCATTTTCGCCAATCAGGTCTTCAGGTTTCTTGTAGTTGGCAAGCAGGCTATCGGCCAACTTGACCAGTTCCGGATCGGGCTTGGCCCGCTTGCTGCGTTTTACGTAGGTCATTTTTTCCTCTATGGTGGCAGTGTCCTGCCTAATGACCGTTTACACAAAATTTTCTACACCCTCTCATACTCGTGTTTAATAACGGAGTAGCATTCGCAACTGCGTTGCTCCAGTTCCGTTCTATCAAGCACTGTAATTCGTCCACGTACGTACTTGATTAATCCATCGCTTTGTAACGTGTGCGCGCTTTCGTTTACAGTTTCTCGCCGTACGCCAAGCATATTGGCAATCAGCTCTTGCGTCATCACCAGTTCATTGCCCTCTAAACGATCCAGACTCAACAATAACCAACGGCAAAGCCGCTGGGACAGAGAATGATGTCGATTGCAAATCGCCGTTTGTGCCATTTGGGTAATCAATGCCTGCGTATAGCGCAAGAGAAAATATAAAACTGGACCTGCACGATAGAATTCATCATTCAATATCTTTTCAGGCAACCGAAATCCAGTGCCTGCATTTTGAACGACGGCACGACTACACGTTGATTCACCGCCTACGAACAGAGAGATGCCCACAATGCCTTCGTTGCCGATAACAGCAATCTCAGCAGATGAGCCATTCTCCAGGACGTATAAGATAGATACAATTGCCGAGATAGGAAAATACACATAGTCTAGCGCCTTGCCAGACTCATACAACACCTGGCCTAGAGGCATTTCCACAAGTTCCATTTGGGGCCACCACCGTGCTAGTTCGTCCTCCGATATTGCCGCTAGCAATAAATTTTTCCGAGCATCAATCCTTGGGGACATTGTTTTGTTTTGCGCAGTTGTTTGTTGACCTGCCATAGAGCGTGGAGGTTTGTTGTAGTCTATATGGATAATTATGGTATGTATGTTCGTTATCTAACTTATGCGTCGATTAGTAGCGTGTTCGCTGCGACGATACTGACCTAACCATGGAGTGAGTCGAGTGGGCTAGACCAGGGGCAGTCTAGAATTTAGGCCGCTTGCGAGCCATATTGGATTGGTAATGGTAAAAATGCGAGGATGAAATAAACAATCCAAACTATTGGCTAGTACATCCATGTTCAAGGAACTGAGCATACGCGATTTTATCTGCTGCGTAGCAACTGCATGCGGTAGCTAAAAGCCCTGTGCGATCAAGAACGATAATGTTGCCGCGGCAATATTCGATCAGACCGGATTTTTGCATCTCCGATGCAGCGCTGGTGATGCTTGCACGGCGTACACCCAGAAAATAAGCCAGAAATTCATGAGTGATATAAAAATGATCATCGCATGTGCGGTCTTGTCTCATGAGTAGCCAACGCGCCAGCCGTTGGCTGATTAGATGAAAGTGCAGGCATGCGGATGACGTTGCGAGTTGCATAATCAAGAAAAACATGTAGGCCTGCATGCTTCGTCGCAAGGCGGTGCAGCGTACCAGCTCGAGTTGGAATAAAGAGATCTCCGTTCTCCATGCGCTTCCTTTTCCCTGGACAACGCCATACAACGGTGCGGCATTGAGCTCCAAAACCGCCTGTACCCCGAGCATTCCTTCGTGCCCGATCATGCCGACTTCGATACCGTGACCACCATCGATTGTTGTGATCAGCGATACCATTCCTTCAGTAGGGAAATAAACGTAACGACTGCTCTGGCCGGGTTCACTCAAGATATCGGATGGCGTCAGAGAAACCGATTCGCTGTGCGCCAAAAGATGGAGGCGTTCTCTGCGGGGTAGTCGTTCAATCAGGTTATTTCCATGGAGGGACAAGCCGGTACTCCTCTAAAGTTGCCGCTGCCCAGATGCAACATGCGCGCGCGAGGTACTCAACATATAGAGATTCAATCAGCAATACCGTCTGTCAGCGCACATAGAGATTTCAAGTTGCCTCTTTGTTGGGCAATAGCCGGTCATATTCCTTCCTGACGACTGCATAGCATTCGCAAGTGCGGCGCTCCAGGCCTGCTCTGTCGAGCACCGTAATATGGCCTCTGACGTAGCTGATAAGTCCTGCTTTTTGCAATTTCATTGCGGCTTCGGTGACGCCTTCACGGCGCACGCCGAGCATATTGGCAATCAGTTCCTGGGTCATGATCACTTCGTTACCGTCAAGGCGATCAAGGCTTAACAATAGCCAGCGGCAAAGTTGCTGATCCAGAGCGTGATGGCGGTTACAGACGGCGGTTTGCGACATTTGTGTAATCAAGGCTTGGGTATAGCGCAGCAGAAGATGCAACACCGGACCGGCACGATTGAATTCCTCTTTCATGTCCGCCCCGCGTAGCCTTAAGCCTAGCCCGGCAGTCTGTACCACCGCCCGGCTGGAAGTGGATTCACCCCCCATGAACAGGGAGATGCCGACGATGCCTTCCCTGCCGACCACGGCGAGTTCTGCAGAAGAACCGTTTTCCAGTAAGTACAGCAAGGATACGATGGCCGAAATAGGGAAATAGACAAAGTTCATATTGCCGCCCGATTCGTAGAGCACCTGGCCCAACGGCATATCGACCAACTCCAGTTGCGAAATCCAGCGCTGCAGCTCTGCCTCTGGCAATGCCGCCAACAAGGAATTTTTCCGAATATCGCTAATTGCAATCATCACACTATTTTTCTCAGGTGTATTAATAGGCAACGTATTCGCCAAGAAATGTGTTCAGGTATCGCGCAATAGAAGAATGTGCAATATCCTGCATTGGATATTGCACTGTGATAATAAAATGCATGACTCTGCATTGAGTGATGTTAGCGCGTGAGCGTGATTTCTACCAAATGATCTTGCCTGTCATCAATCAGTATCAACCAGGCCTGCTCCTGCTGAATGCCATCTAGCTTGAATCCGCCCGTAGCATCTGCCATGTTGTCATGCAACTTCTGTCTGATGGTGATTTGATAGAGTGTATTGCGGTAACGGTAATCGATGCAATAACTTTCCCATTCCGGCGGTAGGCAGGGTGTAATGGTCAGTTTTTCGCCTTCGATGCACAAACCCAGCAGTGACTCTGTGAGCAGGCGATACATCCATCCTGCCGAGCCTGTGTACCATGTCCAGCCACCGCGACCGGTGTGTGGCGCCACGGCATAAACATCGGCTGCCATGACATAGGGTTCGACCTTGTAAATATCGAGCTCTTGACGCGTTTTGGTATGGTTGAGCGGGTTGATCATGCGTAGCAGTTGCCATGCGGATTGTTGGTCGCCCATGCGAGCAAATGCCATGATTGCCCAGATTGCCGCATGGGTATATTGACCGCCGTTTTCGCGCACTCCCGGGACATAACCGCGAATGTAGCCGGGATCTTGATCAGAGCGGTCAAACGGTGGATCCAGCAGTTGAATCAATTGCGCGTCTGCGCGCACCAGGTGTTGCTTGACTGCGGTCATTGCCTGCTGACTGCGCTGCGGATCTGCGGCAGCGGATAATACCGACCAACTCTGTGCAATGGAATCGATCCGGCACTCTGTGTTGGCGGCTGAGCCTAGCGGCGTGCCGTCGTCAAAATAGGCGCGCAGATACCAATTCCCGTCCCAGCCGTGGTTTTCAATATTTTGACGCAATTGCTGCGCGTGCGCGCCGCAGATGATGGCAAACGCCGCATCATCGTGAATGACGGCCAGATCTGCAAAACGCATCAGTACTTCATAGAAGAAGAAACTGAGCCAGATGCTTTCACCCTTGCCTTGTGCTCCGACTTTATCCATACCGTCGTTCCAGTCGCAGGAGCCGATCAGCGCCAGGCCATGGACACCGAATCTCAGTGCATGCTTGATGGCGCGCACGCAATGCTGGTACAAGGAGGCCGATTCCGTTGAGCGAACAGGCAGATCGTAATAGGAGTCTTCCTCCGTAGTTAGCATGCGTCCTTCGATAAATGTTGCTGTTTCTGCAAGAACGCCGTTGTCGCCGGTCACGCTGACATAGCGACAGACGGCCAGCGGCAGCCACAGATAGTCATCCGAACAATGAGTTCTGACGCCACGGTCGGTTGGCGGATGCCACCAGTGCTGTACGTCTCCTTCGACGAACTGGTGCGATGCACACAAGAGCAAATGCGCACGGGTCAGGGCTGGCTCGCTATGCACCAGCGCCATGGCGTCTTGCAGTTGATCGCGAAAACCGAAGGCGCCGCCGGACTGATAGAAACCGCTTCGCGCCCACATGCGGCAAGCCAGTGTCTGATAGATCAGCCAGCCATTGGCGAGCACGTCGAGGGCTGGTTCGGGAGTCTTGACACGTACGGCTCCCAGTGTCTTGTCCCAATAGTGATGCACCGCCTGCAAGGCGGCGGCGCTGCTGCCGCGATGACGCATCACCAAAGCCGCCGGATCAACTTGGCGACTATCTCCCATGCCCAGCATGAATACCATTTCATATTCCTGGCCGGCATTGAGATCGAAAGCCATCTGAATTGCGGCGCAAGGATCGAGCCCGGCACCGACTCTGCCGGACAGACGTTGTCGTTCCATCGCCAGAGGATTTTGCAAAGAACGATTCCGTCCGATGAATTCCTGGCGGTCACAGCTGATGGTCTTGTTTTTGGTATCGAGGTCAAAGAAAGCAACCCGGTGGGGGAATTCTGTGTTGTAGTGATTGCGGGAGAATAAGGCGCCGCTTACCGGATCAATATCGCTGACAATATGCATGGCGGTTTTGGCACGCAGGTCGCCCAGCACCCACTCGACATAACCGGTGGCCGACAATTGGCGCGGCCGACTCGATTCGTTACGCACCCGCAAAACCGAATATTTTACGGCAGCATCGAGCGCAACATAGACGGTGAGTTGGGTGAAAATGTCGTCTTCGCGATGTTCGAATACGCTATAGCCAAAGCCGTGACGTGTCAGATAATCGCCTGTGCCACGGCGTGGCAATGGTGTCGGCGACCAGAATTTTCCGCTCTGTTCATCGCGCAGATAAAAGGCTTCACCACTTTCATCACTGACCGGATCGTTGGCCCAGGGAGTGAGCCGAAATTCATGTGCATTTTCGCCCCAGCTATAAGACTGACCACTTTCGGAAATGACCGTCCCGAAGTTGGCGTTGGCAATGACATTGCTCCATGGCGCCGGAGTATAGCGATCGTCACCGCTGACGATCTGATATTCACGGCCATCGGCGCTGAAGCCGCCGATGCCATTTTCAAACAACGCCGCTGGCGCTAACGGCGTTGCTTCGAGAGATACCTCCGTCGGCATTGGCGGCATGGATACTTTGGTTTGCAGCATGGCCAACTTGGGGCCTGGCGTGACATGCCGATTGAGCTGCTCTGCCAGGGTACCGTTGTTGTCGTTCAGGATGAGGCGTGCCACCGATAGGAACAGAATCCGGTCTTCGTCAGAAATCTGATCCGTCAGCCGGACAAAGATGCCGCCGGGGCGATCGATCGTATGTGCTCCGGTAACAGCAGAAATCAATTGCAGGATCTGATCTTGCAAGACCTGGCGATAGCTCGCATGGTCTTCATTCCAGATGACCAAATCGACTGCCAGACCTTTAGCACGCCAGTAAGCGTGTGCTTGTACTAGTTGCCGCACCAGATCCAGATTGGCAGTATCACGGATTTGCACCAGCACAATCGGCAAATCGCCCGAGATCGCATAACTCCAAAGCGCTGACTGACCGCGCCGATTGCGTGCCAGAATACTGGCTTCGGCGCGTAGCAGAGGATTTGCATACAGTACCGAGTTGGCTAGACGGCTATAAAGCTGGGCATCGGCTTCGCTGGCATTGAGTTGGCGCAACACAACTTGATTATGGGTCCAGGCCAGTTCGACTACTCGGTCGGCCAAATGACGATCCTGATATTTGCCGATCAGGGCGAGACAATTTTCTCGGCTTTGCGTCACGCCGATGACCATGTCGCACACCAGCGTCTGCTCCGGTGCCAGTGTGATGCGGTGACGAATCGCCATGATCGGGTCCAGTACTGACCCGGCACCGTTGGCCAGTGCTCCGGCTATTTGCATGGCGTGCGGCTGGGTCGGCGTATTACCTCGCCCGATGAATGCCATCCGATCGGTTTCATAGGATGTCACACTGACCGTGGCGCCGTGCACCGCCATCAGATGAAACATCCAAGGCATATTTTCGTGCATTGAGCGGGGACGCCGTGTACACAAGATCGCACCGCGTTGCTGGTCGATTTCAGTTTGCACAAACAGATTGCTGAATGCTTGATGCATGGCATCGGCTGCCGCTGGCGCCAACACAACTTCGCTGTAGCTGGTCAGTTCTATCGTGCGCGGCGAGGAAGAGCGATTACTGATTTTTGTACGGCGCAATTCGATATCGTCTTCCGGCGAGACAACGATTTCAGTATGCATCTCGAAGTTGTGATCGTAGCGGTGGAACTCGGCGCGTCCTTCCGAGAAAATCACTTCATATTGGGTCGGCAAGACTTGTGTCGGCTGATAGGTGGTCGACCAGAAGGCATCGTTGGATATGTCCTTGACATAGCAAAATGTACCCCAATGATCGCGAGTGGCATCCTCACGCCAGCGTGTCAGCGCCAGATCCTGCCAGCGGCTGTAGCTTCCGCCAGCACTGGTTAGCATGACATGATAGCGGCCATTGGAGAGCAATTGGACTTCCGGAGCAGGAGTGTCCGGCCGTCGGATTGCACGCACCTGGAGCTCCGCAGTGTTGGCGACGGCATGGACATCGACCAGGTCCGAGGCGCTGGAATAGTTAGCGTTGGCCTTAGGAACCCGTTCATGCAGCAAGGACATGGTGGCGCGGAACAGGGGAAAGGATTCGAAACGTTTTTGCATCGGCTGATCAAGCAATAAATACGCGAGCGATAATAAGCCCATGCCCTGATGATGCACCATGAAAGAACGGATGAGCGCGTGGCTTTGACCGCGCAGCAGTCGTGACGGGGTATAGTCGATGGCCTCATAGAAACCGTATTTTCCTTCCATTCCGGCAGCGCTCATGTCTTGCAAATTGCGACAGGCCAGTTCCGGCGCCACCATCAATGCCATCATGGCAGCGTAAGGCGCGACCACCAGATCGTCGGCCAGACCGCGTTTGAAGCCCAAGCCCGGGACCCCGAAGGTGCGATATTGATAGTTCAAGCTGGCATCAAAGGCGTAATAGCCGGACTCCGATATGCCCCAGCTCACGCCGCGTTGTGCACCATAGCTGATCTGGCGCGCCACCACGGCGTGATAGGTCTGATCCAGTAAGGTGCCGCGAAAGGTCGGCATGATCAACAAAGGCATCAGATATTCGAACATCGAGCCGCTCCAGGAGAGCAATATGGGCTCGCCTTCGACCAACGTCAGTTGCCGTCCCAAGGCGAACCAGCTCTCTTGCGGCAATTGCCCCAGGGCGATGCCGACGAAGGTGGCAAGACGTGCTTCCGAAGCCAGCAGATCGTAGAATCCGGTGTCGCGTCGGTGCTCTGTGACGTTGTATCCGATCGCCAATAGATGAGTCGTCGGATTATACAAAAATCGATATTCCATGCGCGAAAATTCACCGGCCTGCATGACCAGCAAGTCAATCTGATGAATGCGCGCCGTGGCAACTGCGCTGGCTGTTTTTATTTGTTCTTGCAGCACACGCGTTAGGGCGATGAGTGACTGCTCTGCATGGTTTGTTGCGGTGTCAAAGAAGGGCTGTGTGAGGATCTCGAGTTGAGCGATATGGCGCAGGGTGAGGGGGCCATGCAAGAGTTGGCTCAGTGGTGAAAAATGACTGCTCCATGTCGCCAGATCATGGGCTTGCAACCATGGCGCCAGTGTTGTCATTTCTGTCAGTGCAGCACGACATTGACTGGCCAGCGCACGCGCCCATTGCTTGATTAGCGCACAGTTTTCATCGGCAGGCATCACCTCCGCTGCTGTGCCGCTGTAGTGTTGCCACCGATCGCTGAAATCAGCCGCAGTCGTGCTCAGTTGCTGCAAGGCACTCATCGCTGCGCTTGTCTCATGGTTACTGAGGGCATTGAGCAGTGTTGCGTGAAATGACGGCGGCAATGTGCATGTCGTCTCGATGGTCAATGTATGCAGAATGTTATAGGTATCGAGCAGGCCGTAGAATAGGCGCGGATGTAGCACAGGGGCATCTACCAGTGCAGTTAATGCCGGGATCAGGGTTAGCAGATGCCCTGCTAGGTTGCCGCTGTCTACCGTGGAAACATAGGCCGGTGCGAGCGGCTGCAAATACTGAGTGTCGTACCAATTGTAGAAGTGACCCTGATAGCGCGCCAGAGCACCCATAGTTTGGAATGTGTTGTGGGTGCGCTCGATCAGCTGTCCTGCGGGGATATAGCCGAAGTCATAGGCACTCAGATTGGCTAATAACGATAAGCCGATATTGGTCGGTGAGGTGCGTCTGGCTAGGACCTCTACCGGATGCTCCTGCATATTGTCCGGTGCCAGCCAGTTGTCCGCCGGTCCGACATAGGTTTCGAAGAACAGCCAGATTTTTCGGGAAAGGGTACCAAGGTAGCGTTTTTGTTCCTCACTTAAGCTGGTGCCGCGGTGTGGAATTGCCTGGCTCAGACCGTGCACGATATAGGGGGCAAGCAGCCATGTCAGGAGAATCGGGCAGGCCGCTACCAGTGCGACCGGATGGCTGAGTTCGAGATATAGCGCAACCAGTGCAGCCAACAGCGGCGATTGCCACATCAAACGGTAGTAGGCGCGCAGATGATGGCGGCTGCGTAGATTGACTTCACTGGAGCTGTTCCATTCGAGCAAACGCCGGTGCGACAGATGCAGCCGCCATTGCGTACGGACAATGGCGTCAAGGTGATACCAGGCTTCATAAGGCAACAGACTGATGTTTAGAAGCGTATGTATCAACTGCGTGTTAACCATGCGCAGCGAGGCCGATAGATGTTGCCGGATACGGATTTCTGACGGCTTGTGCAGCAGGCTTACCACCACCGAACAAAACGCCGGCAGCAAACTCATGACCAGCAGGGCACCGCTCCAGACCCAGGGGTCGGCGAGCAAGATCCAGCCAGTCAACGTCATCGCCGTCAATGCCGGTGCCACCAGGCTGCGGCGCAGGTTGTCGAACAACTTCCAGCGTGACAGTAGTGTCAGTGGATTTTTTTCGCGGCCACTACGCGTACTTGCTCGCGCATCTCTCGCCGGTGCCGTTGGCACCGAGGGCAGCATCCATGCTGCAATCTGCCAGTCACCTCTGATCCAGCGATGACGGCGGCTGGCATCAACGCTATAGCGCGCCGGATAATGTTCATTGAACTGTACGTCACTGAGCAGGCCGGAACGCACATAACATCCTTCCAGCAGATCGTGACTGAGTATGCGATTTTCTGGCATGCGCTGGTGTAACACTTGCTCGAAAGCATTAACGTCATAGATACCTTTGCCCGTAAAAGAGCCAGCGCTAAACAGATCCTGATAGACATCAGAGACGGTACGGGTATAGGGATCGATGCCGATTTCACCGCCGTATAGCAATTCGAAGCGAGAGGCATTGGGGCTGGGGGCGCTGACCGCAATGCGCGGTTGAAGAATTCCGTAGCCATCAATGATAATGTTCCTGGTTGTGTCGTAGACCGGATGATTGAGCGGATGAGCCATGGTGGCCACGCATTGCCGGGCGGCGTCGCGAGGCAACTCGGTATCAGTGTCGAGCGTAATGACATAGCGGATATTGGACAGCCCTGAAATATCGCCGACAATGAGCGAAAACGCCTCCTTGCGGGCTTGCCTTAGCAGTGCATTGAGCGCACCTAGCTTGCCACGTTTGCGCTCATAGCCGATCCAGGCGCCTTGTGCCGGATTCCAGCTACGCGGACGATGCAGCAGCAAGAAATAATCTCCGCCGTTGCGCGGATATTGGCGGTTCAGTCTGGCAATCTGCTGACTGGCTAGATCGAGCAGCTTGGCGTCGTGTTCGGTTTGCTCGGTGTCGGCATCGGCCAGATCAGACAATAGGCAAAAACGCACGTGCTTATCCTGATTGGCCAGGTAACGCACTTCCAATGCCTCGCTCAATGCTTCCACCGCAGCCGACGATGTGAGCAGGCAAGGGACCGCTACCAATGTACCCAATTCAGGTGGGATGCCGCTCGACAAATCCATACGAGGAAGTAATACGGGGCGCACTAATAATGGCACAAGCCAGTTCACCAGCGATTGCGCCAGTTGGCTGGAGGGAAGTAGGGCGAGACCGGTAAACAGCAGTAGCCATGCCGGATGCCAATATCTGGCACCGTCGTGTTGCGCCAGCGCCAGCAGAGCCCAGGTGATTGCCGCTGTAAGCAACAGCATGTTGCCGAGGTAGAGCGCCAACGTATTTCTGGCTGCCATGTCGCGAGCCTGCGCCAGCCAGGATTTTTTCATGCCCGCAGCCGTTTCCAGTTGGCGTCGGCCGTTGTCGATGAGGTAATAACCAATATGCGCGCGCCGGTCTGTCATGCCATGTTGCAGGCCGGCCGTGGTGGCGAGTGTGATGGCCAGGTCCGCGACACCGCTTTCGGTCAAGCTGCCGTAGCGAGCAATTTTTTCTACTACATGGCGGTAGCGGTCGCGGGTGTAAAAATCCATACGGGCATAAACATTGGCAGGATCGGTACGTAGGGTATGTTCGACCATGCTCATGGTCTCGACGAATTCGCGCCAGTCCATGCTGCTGAGAAAACGCAGCGACCCGATGCTATTACTGATAGATACTTGATCGGCAGCCTGGCGTTGGCTTTCTTGTTGTACTAGTTGCTCGATACTGCTGCCGCAGACGGTTAGTTGTTGCGCTAGCCAGGTCAATGGCAACGTCAAGGTCGGACTCTGGCCTTGCAGCCGGCGCACCAATTCAGCGACAAAGGCACTCTCCAGAGGAGGATGCGAGCGCGCCATATCGGCCACTTGTAGAATCAGGTCGCCGGGATTTTTCTCCGCCACTTCGAGCATGCTATCAGCCCAAAAATGGGCCAGATTACGATTGATCCGTGTAGCCGACAGACGTGCTGCAACACGTCGCAGGTTTTCGATCAACGCCAGTCGCAGCATGATGGGTATGGCCCATAACTCGCCTAGATTGAGCGGAGTCATTTTCTGATACGCGACAACGAAGCAACTCAGGCTTTCTGGGTCGACGCGACCATCGCCATGAGAAATGGTCTCCAATGCAATGTCATAGACACGTGGGCTACCGGCTGAGTGGCCTTCTAACAGACGTGGTAGTTGCTTGCTGTAATTTTTGGGAAGATGGCGTTTTGCGGTACGTATTTGTTCTTCGATCAGGTAGAAATTGTCGAGCAGCCATTCTGCTGCTGGCGTCACCTGACGGCCGGCTTTAATTGCCTCAGTGAGTAACGTGCAGGTGCCGACGATGCTGGCTTCATTGTCGGACAGTCGCGCCAGCATTCGGTCCGGTCCAAAATGCGGACCCAGCTTATGCGTGTTGGCCAGGACACGACCATGTTGTTCCATTTGTAAGGCACTGAATAACTCTGCGCGCAGTGGCGGCTCTTCTTCTTGGAGGGCGGGCTTTGATTTCACGATTTAAGTCTTTCATCCTGTCGACAAAAATACCGCTATCTTCCGTTGGTGTCAGTGAAAGGATAGACGCTTGGTATATGCGTATAAACATCGCTCATCAACACTTATGTATGTTGAAAGCGGTCAGTGAGAAATGTGAGAAAGAGTCGAAGCCAGGTTTGTGTGCTCCATGTCACACGGAGGATAGCTGGATTCGCTGCAAGTTGAATCACTACCTGAATCGAACTGGCTCGATAGAGCTCAGGAAGAAATGGCTTTGCATTTTCGGGAATGCCACAATACAGATAAAGCTAGTGTGATGTAGTGTACGTCAAAATTTTATAGCATCGAATATATTAGGTCGTGAGATCGTGAATCTTTATCGTCCTGATGGAAATATTTTGCCGCCGCATCGTTTTGAGATAAAAATATCCGGATGCTTTACGAGCATCCGTTTATTTCATTCATGTTCGCTAACGCACATTACTTTTCATGAAGAAGGTGTATTGTCGTTTCAGCTATTGATGAAATGAGTGCTAACAATATTGAAATATTTAAATTTCTTTGATACATCCGCAGAAAGAATGCATTGCGATGCTTCATCGACGTTTCGCACTTTCTAGCGTGCATTTTTCAAAGGAGAGGTATATGAAGAAAATCTTAATGATGCTATTGGTAATATCGATGGTAATTGGCTCTGGCACGGCGTTGGCACAGGATGCGATGCCACATGACAATGGGAAAAGCATCGCGACGGCCCAAGATATGAGCAAGGAAAGAATGGCGAAGAAGCGGCATATGAAGAAGCCAATGAAGAGGAAAATACATAAAAATAATATGCATAAAGACGATATGAGCAGAAACAATTAGGACTAAGAGGCTATTGCGAAATTAGTGTGGCTAGGCGCGGTGACGAAGACAGTACGAGTAGTACGGCAAGGAGCCGTAACAACGCTACAGTAATTTCGCAATAGCCTCTAAGTTCGATACGAAACATTGATTTGGTATTGTTAGCGCAGCACAGGAGATCATCATGCCAAGAGGCGACAAGTCTTCCTACAGCGACAAGCAAAAACGTCAGGTCGCGCATATCGAAGAAAATTACGTAAAACACGGCATCAGTCCCAAGGAGGCAGAACGGCGCGCCTGGGCGACTGAAAACAAAATCTCCGGCGGCGGTCGAAAATCCGGATCAGGCCGGAAAAACTAGGTCCTGCTGCCATGTTTTTCTTGCATGCAATGGCTGAAGCACGAGCCAATAGCGTGGAGCGACGACGGATTCTCCAGCGTCGCACAATCTGAATATCAGCAAGGAGAACAGCATGGCGACGATAGAAAAGAAAAGTCAGCAGCAAGAGCAACAAGCAACGCAGAAAAAACAACAGCCTCAGCAGCAGATACAGCCGGGAGCCGCGCCAATTTTTCCTGTTGAACATCGTGTAATGACCGATCCACTCGGTCGTCCAATGCATCAGGGAAATCCGCGTTTCACCGATCAGCAGGCCGGGGGCGACCTCACTGGTGACGAATCGGACGCTCGCGACGATAACTTTGTGCCCACCGGATCGAGTCAGAACGCGCGCGATGTATCGGCGCACGCCAAAAAATTGCCAGCGACCTCGGCCGAATTGCAGCGTTCTTTTGCCCTGGATGTCGGTTTCGGCGCAAGTGATTCGGCACAATCGCTTCAATCAGCACCAGCACCAGCACCAGCACCAGCACCAGCACCAGCACCAGCGGGTTCCAAAATCAGCGAACGGGAACACGGCAGCGAACCGGAGCCCGATGGCAGCGAAGACCCTGGCGCCAATGCCGACGACGGTTTGGCGCCACGTCAGAAAAATGGCGGAGCGTCAGAACAGCACTAAGTTTGCCAGCATGACATCGTTACTCAGGATGCGTTTGTGTCGTGCGCATCTTCATGTCATTCAATCACGCATCTGAGTCCAGTTGGCCGGTTGCCGTGCATGCCGCACCATGACCGTCCATTGCTTCAGCCGGGAGTGCATATCGATATCCCTACCATCTATTTTCTGATTGCCGGCGTCCTGCTGATGTTCATGGTGTTTTTGGAGTCGGTGCTGGAACGCCTGCCGTTCAACGCCGCTATGCTGTATTTGCCGATTGGCTGGCTGCTGGGACCTTCCGGCGTGAATCTGATTCACATCGACCTGCGTGGTCATGCTGCTATCCTGACCGTCATTACGCGGGTCGCGTTGTTGTTGTCGCTGTTTACGGTCGGGCTCAAGTTGCGCGTGTCCTTTCGCGGCGAAGACCGCAAGTTGTGGTGGTTGCCGCTGCGCCTGGGCGTGGTTTCGATGCTCATTACAGTACCCTTGTTGGCGATTTGCATCAGCTTCCTGTTCGCCATACCGTTCGCCGTAGCGATACTGCTGAGCGCCATACTCGCGCCGACGGATCCGGTGCTGGCGTCTGATGTGCAGGTGAAAAACGTTGATGACCCTGATCAACTGCGCTTCGGACTGAGTGGAGAAGGTGGTCTCAACGATGGCAGCGCCTATCCATTCGTCATTCTGGGGCTGATCCTGATTGGTGTGACGGATGACGTTGCGCAGGTGGCTCATTTTGGCTGGTTCGTGGTCTGGGGTGTTGTGGCAGGTATCGGTTGCGGAGCGCTGGCAGGCTGGGCAATGTCGCGCCTGGTGTTGTTTGCCCGCCAGCATTTCGGTTTGGCGCTCGGCATGGAAGAGTTCATGGCGATTGGTATCATCATGCTCTCCTATGGCGTGGCGGAGCTGATTCACGGCATCGGGTTTCTATCGGTGTTTGCTGCTGGGTTAGCAATGCGCCAGGTCGAGTCCGCCAGCAGCGGCAACAAACCGGCCGGAGAACTCATCGCCGCGGCCAAGGATAGCGGTGATACGGCAGCAGCAGTGCATCCGGAGCAGGCGCCGGTTTATTTGACGGAAACCGTGCTCGGCTTCAACCAGCAACTTGAGCATTTCGCCGAATTTTTCATGGTGCTACTGCTGGGAATATTGCTGTCTGAGTTTGGCTTCTCAAGCGAGGGTGTGCTGATCGCCGGTCTGTTGTTCTTTGTGGTGCGACCGATTGCGGTGGGATTGGGTTTGCTCGGTTCCGATACCGAAACTTCGCACCGCTGGCTGATTGCCTGGTTCGGTATACGCGGTGTTGGTTCGTTGTATTACCTGTGTTTCGTGCTGCAGTTCTGGCATGACAAAATGAATGTTCGTATCACGCAGGATGTCTTGACAGTGTTGGCTTTATCGATTGTCTTGCACGGTATTTCATCAACGCCGTTGATGCATCTTTACTGGCTCAAACGTATGAAATCCGGGAAGTTGGAATAAATCTCTCTGTTTGTGTTTTCGGTAAGTTGTAACGGCTGCCATGCAGCTGAGTAAGAGGCTATTGCGAAATTAGTGTGGCTAGGCGCGGTGACGAAGACAGTACGAGTAGTACGGCAAGGAGCCGTAACAACGCTACAGTAATTTCGCAATAGCCTCTAAGTGTCGCTGAAGCCCGGTTTTACTTGCAGCGCCTTACTTGGTAAATTCAACGGTGATGCAGTGATCACTTTAAAATTTCTGATCTGTGCCATCAGAGTGAATGCTTTTTCACCCAATCAACATAGTGGTTCATCCAGCTTTGCAGAAACTCTTCTGTCTTGGCGTTGACTTTTCCGTCGTCGTCAAATGTCGCTTCGTTGACGGTGAGAAATACTTCGGGTTGCCCTAGTGTGGGCATGTCGAGATAGGCGAGAACGTTGCGTAATTCTTGCTGTGCAATGGCGCTTCCAATTGCGCCGATCGACGAGCCTAGCAGTCCAGCTGGCTTCCCAATCCATGCACTCTGTCCGTAGGGGCGAGATGCATGGTCGATCGCATTTTTGAGAACACCGGGTATCGATCGATTGTATTCTGGCGTAACGAATAGTACTCCTTGGGCATCGGAAATATCGAGTTTTAGCCGCTTCACCGCAGGCGCGGGATGATCGTCATCATCCTGATTGTAGAGCGGTAAATCTCCAATCTCCACTTGCTTGAATATGAAATCGGGAGGCCCTAATTTTGCAATTGCGTCGGCGAATTTACGATTGAAGGAATCCTTGCGCAGGCTTCCGACGATTACCGCGATGTGATATTGAGTCAATGCTATCTCCTGTTGACGAGTTGAAAGAATATTGCAATGTTTTGTGCTGATGTCAGCTTCTATGCTAACGCGCATTGCCATTCATTTCGGTTCGTTGGCGCACACTGTTGCAGGAGTTTTTTCTGAATAAAAAACACAAGAAATAATTTTTCGTCGCAAGAATATCGTCAATATTATTCGCCTGATAGAGCGAAATATCATCCTATGCCGTGATGCAATATGTGAATCAGATAGCGCAAGATTTCAGGGCAGTAAAAAACCGTGTTCATTCTGCGAAGCACGCGTACAGATATCATGAGGACGCGGCGTGCCCCTCTTCGTACGGGGCCGCACAGATGTGCCGAAACAATTAGTTCAATCTGTGGATTTTGGGAGAACAACATGACAGAAAAATCAGCCAGCATCCATTGGGAAGGTTCAGGTAAAGCCGGACAGGGACAGATCAGCACCGAAACTGGCGCATTAAGCGATTACCCCTACGGATTTTCCAGTCGCTTCGAGGATGACCGTCGCGGCACGAATCCCGAAGAGATTCTCGGTGCGGCCCATGCTGCCTGTTTCACGATGGCGTTCGCCTTTGCCTGTGAAAAAGCGGGATTTACAGATGTCGAAATTGATACTACGGCCAGCGTGCGTTTGGCGAAGCAGGGCGGCGGCTTCATCATCGATCGCATTGTATTAACGATGCAAGCTGCTATACCAGGAATCGACGCTGCAAAATTCCAGGAAATCGCGGCGACGGCAAAAAATGACTGTCCTTTGTCAAAAGCGCTCGCAGCTGTACCGGATATCTCGCTCAATGCTTCGTTGAAGTAGGACGTGCAACGTGAACTACATAGTAGCTTACGTAGGATGACCAAAGTTCTGCGACTAAAAACATCTAGTTAGTGCGACTGACCTACTTTCCAGGAAATGAAAAAGCCAACCGCGAGTTGACTTTTTCATTGCATGGTCATCTTCC
>Ga0302155_10000854_pt1 | contig 22966 bp, 39 predicted proteins | sample I_Bog_N3_1_FD_193508 | JGI IMG/M metagenome (GOLD analysis project Ga0302155, IMG submission 193508) | Peat permafrost microbial communities from Stordalen Mire near Abisko, Sweden - I_Bog_N3_1 | ecosystem: Environmental > Terrestrial > Soil > Wetlands > Peat | place: Sweden: Abisko, Stordalen...
AGATAGTATCCTATTTCACCAGCCAATCCTGAATTTACTGTTCCACTTCCATAGCCTCCGCTAATCCAACCTGTCACGGTCAGAGGAGTAGAATATGTAAGCGGGTAAATGCCTCCCGACTTCACAATGTCGTACCCTTGTCCTGTTGCCGCATAGAAAGTGATCTGCCCGTTTGCAGTTGTTCTATAAGGATTCGTTTGAGGTGTATTCAAAGCATCCTTATAGATGGTGGCGTGAGTAAGTGTCCCAGTTAAAAATACCTCAACTGTACAGTATGGAATGATCCCCTGAAGTTTGTTCGTGCTATTCAGTCCCGAAGTTGTAGCCGAAGTTGCTCCCTGGTCGCAGAAACCAGAATACGCCGCAGTCTGAGCATGAACCGCAACAGGAAATAAAAGCGCGAGAAGGAAGAGAATCTTTTTCATCTTAATTGCCACCTGACTGAGCTACGGTTAAAACTGTTAGGCTGTCTTTTTCTACCAGCACATTCACCTTGTAGTTTGGGCACGTCGGATTCGAGCACGACACAAGCAGGAACTTACTTGATGTCCATGGAAGCTGATTAGGATTCGCAGTACCGCAACTTGGACAATTCAACAATACTGGCGTCTGCCACTGGAATCCTGGGTTAATCATCTTCCATTACCTCGAAATCTTTGCCGTGATCGTCACCGCGTTAGGCAGAGTCAATACATACAGAGCAACATACTTCGGATAAAGAGCCGTTGTCTCGAAGCGTCCAACATTGCTTGCGTTGACTGTGGCGATACTGCCTATCTTCACATAGTTCCCCGGACTCGGAGCGCCGTTATCTGTCTCAGCCCCCATAACATCAATCTCAAATGTTCCCGGAGCGCCTGAGAACTGCACCTCTACCGCAAAGCCCCAAGGATAGAAAGCTGAGTCCACCCTTTGCAGCATAAACGCCGTGCTTAACGATCCTTGCGCCGCATTTACAGGGACAGTCTCTCCCTGCCAAAAGATTCCTTGCTTCGTGTACGCAAGGGGTGCTGCTAAACCATTACCGGGATAGGACGGCATACTAGATTCCTCCTGCTGAATTTGATAAAATCATTTCATGGCAAAACCTAAACCGCGCCCAATTATCACCCAACCTGATGATCCATCCATTCGATATATCGCCCTGACGCGAGGGAAGATAGCGATTGTTGATGCTGTTATCTATATCTGGCTGATGCAATGGAACTGGTACGCCGAATACAACAACTGCAACAAATGTTTTTATGCTGCAAGGAGAGGAAGAGTTGGGGAGCCGCATCGCGTATCTATGCATCGACAGATACTCAAGACAGATGCTCCTCATATCGACCATCAAAACGGGAATACTCTGGATTGCCGACTTGAAAATCTTCGCGGATGTACACCGTCTCAAAACCATGCTAATCATGCTATTCTCGCACATAATACTTCTGGTTGTTCTGGCGTAGATTGGTTCAAGAAAGCTGAGAAATGGAGGGCGAGAATCATGGTCAATGGAAAAGAAATATCCCTGGGACTTTTTGGAGAAAAAGAAGATGCCATTCAAGCCCGCAGAGATGGCGAGCTTAAATACCATGGCGAGTTTGCTTTTGTTAATCAGCACTAAACGTTTCTCCTATCGTTACCAACCAACGTTGGCTTGGTTTCCTGTGTACGAAGATGGTCCGTCACCGTTAAATGGTCCGCTCATGCGGGCTTTGGTGAAGTACATTTCCATCAGATTTCTATCCGCGATACGTGCTTGTCTCAACAAATCCTTGTACTCTTCATGGTAGGCTTTTGCTAGAAATTGCCAATTTGCGCCAGACCCGCGCTCCATATCGTCGCCTTTGGTACCTTCCTTCCAAAGACAGCACATTTCGTAAGTCCTTTGTCTTACCAACTCCTCACTGAGAGGATAGGCAATCGTGTCGGTCGGATTTACTAGCGGAGGTAGATTGCATTGGCATTGGAATGTGTAGCTTAGCTGCGAAATTGGGTGCGGCCATAATTCCACCAAAAGTTGACCATAAGTCGCACTCCCCGGCCTAGTATCTGTTCCGTAGGGAACTACTTCAGTCGGTTGATCGTATATCTCCCGCTGAGGGTCTTCTACGGAGAGGTCTACTTGGGTGTAACTCCACCAGTCCATCTGCTCATTATTTTGCGTATCTCGAATATCCATCCATTTGCGAAAGTTTGCAGGAACAGGGTAGTAAGCCTGATAAACGCAGTACGGGCCGTTAGTTTGGGCTGGTTCTACCCAGAGACGGTCGGTTGTTATTGTTGCAATCAATGTTACAGAGAATGTTGCCGACGTTCCGCCCTCTGCAAATGTTATGTACGGAGTTGTATAGTTACTTCCTGCTGTCAAGAGGACTGGAGGAATAGTCACTGTACCGTTCGCGTTGACGGTGATAGAGAGCGTGGCTCCTGCGCCTATGCCGGGATCAAGGACAGGAACCGTATATGTGCCGGGAGTCTGACCTGAGCCTGGAGTCACCACAGTCGCATAAGCAACTGTCCCGTTATTTCCTAGCGCGATGATATTGTAGAGGCTGAATGTTGGAACTCGAATTTGCTGCTGCGTCAATAATGGCGGATACGGAACATTCGCAGTCCAAGCCGCTGTAGCGACAGCATCGGCTGTGATCGTATTTGTGAATGGAACTACTGTAATTGTTCCGGGACTCAAGAAATTCGTTCCGACGTTCGGTCCACCTAGAAGCGAAGGCGTTAACCAACCCCCTGTGACGTTCTGGAACGACCAGACGTTCTCCATCTGTATTTTCGTGTACGCTTCGTTTATGCGTGTGGCGGCAAGCCCCCTATTCATGCCGGGGATGGTGCCAAGAACGTCTTGTATGAGGTTCTGAAACGCCACGTCCAACCATCCCTACTTACCTGCTACGCGCTTGCGTGTGGGCTTCTTCTTTCCGCCCACGTACTTTCCTGTTCGTCCCGACGCCCCAGCACCCGTCCTGATCTTTCCTGCGACCCGTTTCCTCGCATGATGCTTCCTGTACGCAGGGTTGCCGTCAAAGTGCGCGTCATCTCCATCGTCGTAGAGGGGATTAGTCTTCGTCTTTTTCGTAGACACGGTTTGTTTCCCTCCAGTATCGCGGGAACTCCTCGTTCGTCTTCCTAGCGAGGTCGATTTCTCCCGATTGCTGAATACCGCCCACTACGTACTTCGTAGGCGTGATCTTAGCCGCAGACCCGCCGCCTGAGTTGTTGTATGTGTCCTTCTCCATTTTGCGCTCCTACTTTCCAGCTACGCGCTTCTTGCTGTGAGCCTTCTTACCCGGCTTTTCGCCAAGATACTTGAAGCCTTCAATGCGCTTCGCGCCAGCATCACTTGTCTTGTGCTTTTTCTTTGCCATGTCATTCCTCCTGTTACTTCGGTTACTTTAGTATGGTTTTCTTTGACTTTCCACGGCCCTTGGCTGCTCCGCCTTTATGCACATGGATCGTTGAATGTTTGCGATTGTGGTGGTTTGTCGAAACCGTGTGCTTTGCGTTCCGTGGCTCTACGCGATTGTGAATCTTCGGCATCGTATTTCTCCTTTGAGTTAAACTTTCGTTGCCTATCAAAAACGCCCTCCGCAATTGCCCTTCTCAGGGAACTACAGAGGGCGTCAATTGTCTGCTTCACCGGGAGAGGGAAATCAGACCTTGTGTTGAAACTTGTTAAGCCCCACCAATCACTGTCAACTGACACTGCTTCGTGGCAATGCTGGCACCGCTTCCAAGAGGAACCCATCCTGGTGTTCCCGTGAGCGAGAATGTGTACCAGAAAATTGCCCATGTCGCCGCTCCTGCAACACCGCCAATCGGAACAGGAACGCCAATGTAAGTTCCGTCCGTCGTTACCACAAGCCCGAGCACTGCATCAATGAAGAACGGAGTGAACGCTACAGAGAGAATGTCACCTGTCGTCTGGTTGTAAGAAGCAGTCGGGTTTCCGTATCCGACGAACACCTGACGGTTTCCAGTGTGGATCGGATACTTCACCGGAGTTAAGGTCGTAAGAATCATTGCCGCTCCTTATTTCAGAAACCTGCGGGGTGGATATTCCTACCCACCCCTTTGCTAACCGTTAGTCTTGGTAGATTGGCGAATCCAACTGAATCTTGAACGGCGTACCTGTCAGAGGTGACGCAATCGGATCGAGTACGTTACCGATTGCAAATGGACCGTAAGTTGCGCTCGATGCAGTCATGGTTCCGTTTGCTGTTGTAGTTGCATTTTGAACAATAGCAAACTGACCGAGTGCTTGCGTTTGGCCACCAGAAGATGCGATAACCGTAGCAACTCCAGCTTCCTGAATGAACCCATAGTTTCCAGGAGTGATCGTGTTCAGGAATACAACTGGGTGAACTGGTCCAACTCCTGCTTGGGTGGCTGCTGGGGTACCAGCGTTTCCTAACGCAATATCGGCGCTGGTAACAATGTTCTGACTGATGCCCAACTGCGCTACAACCGTACCCGGAGTTCCGCCAGTTGCGAGAGTGAATGTCGGAGCCGAAACGTATCCCTGTCCACCATTGATAACTGTGACGGTAATTGCGTTAGAGGCTGTAACGACAACCTGAATCACCGCTCCAGACCCGCCGCCGCTTCCGACAGTTGCCGCAACCTGAGAGGTACCAATAGTCTGACCTGTACCCTGTGTCAGAACGACAACAGACTTGACCGATGATCCTGAGCGAATGTAGCCGACAGTACCCGTCTTAACGTTCGCGGCGGTAGCGCCTGAGTCAACCTGCACATACCGATAGCGACCGCTATACAGAAGACCAGTTGCGGGATTGGACAAGCTGGCAGCTTCATCATTCGTCAAGTCGAAGTAGTCGCCCTGATTCAAGCCACCAGCATTGTAGGGAAATCCTGTTACGTTATCTCCCTGACCAGACTGGTACGGCGAGTTCTGGCTGTTGAGTGTAAGCCAAGTTGGCAAAGCCTGCTGTTGTGGCATGATCGAATCTCCTTAACTACTTCGTTTTCTTAACTCTGTCAATCAAACTGCTGCTTAGCCGATGGAAGTAAATCCATAAGCATACGCATTCTGCCTAGGCTGGACGCAGTAGAGGTTCGTCGCCAAGCGCATGAAGATGGTATCCACGCTCACGTTGTTCCACTGACTCGTCCTGCGAACGCCGAAGTTCCAACCGGGCTTGTCTGTCGTCCGCAGCTTGAACGTCTCAGGCGTCAGGAAGTAAATCGCTTCCGATGGCTGAATCAGAGCATTCGACGGCAAACCAGAGTTTGTTGGCGACAGCGTAACCGGCGCACCCGATGCGTTATTGAACTGCGGAGTTTGGTAGGTGATCGTGGCAGTGTTCAATCCAACGCCGTCAACCAACGATGTGTTGCCCGATGCTCCACCTGTTGCCAGAGGAATGTAATACTGAGCAACCGCCGAAGGAGCGAGAGGATCGGAGTAAATCTGCGTACCGTTGAATTCCAGAGCATCCCAAGTGATGTCATGCTTCGTGTTCGAGATGTCCCTGCGGTAAGCGTCAAGAGCAATCGCAATCGCCTTGAATCCGAACACGTTCGTGATGCCCAACTTCGGCCTTCCGCCCGTGATCTTGCACTGCGACCAGAGTTGCATCAACGAGCCAAAGTTGATCTGTCCTGGTCCTGACGTTGCAGGGGCGGCTGCTGTGCCGGTTATTACCTGCTGGCCAAGATACAGAGGCGTCACGTTGATTGAAGCTCCAACCGCGCCATTACGCAATTGCTGACCGTAGGAGGTATAGCGATTGCCATACAGCGATGTGTCGATGCCGTTATTCAACGCTTCGTCCAAGCCGTTCGATACCTTGTAACGGTTGTCAGATACCGTCGAAGACGATTGCTGTCCGTGACGGAACGAGTCCATCTCAAGCATCGTGTTGATCTGCATCACCAACGCTTCCATGAAGATTGCGTAGATGTCGCAGATGCGGGCAGGACCAGAGTTAATCACACCACCCGTGCCAGAGCCGTCGTCCATTTCCCAGTCGTCCATTGGGAACCAAGAAGCGTATCCCTTCTCGTAGAACTTCAGCTTGTCCGTGATCTGCTGACGGGTTACGGTGATCGTCTGGCCTGGGTTCACACCAGCGCCCTGCGGACGACCGTACAGGAAGACTTCCGTCATGCCCGCGCCACCAAGGTAAGGATCGGCTACACCAGCCCTGCGCAACTCTTCCAAGAAAGGAGTTCCGACAAAGAAATTGTTCCAGACTACTTCCTTTCTTACTGATTCTAAATTGGTTGAGTCGATTTCTCCAAAGCTCGGATCGGTCGGGGTGATAGGCATGATGTTATCCTTTCAGCAATTAAGCTGTTTTCTGAATCTTGCTTACGCTACTACTGCTTGACGCTCTTCTAAAGCCTTGTGGATGTTGTCCAAAGTTGTCTGTCTGCGCTCCTGTGGAGTCATCTTTGTTGGGTCCTTGCGTTCACCCGCTTGCTGCGCTCTCCGCAAATCAGAGAACTTCGATGAACCCGGAGGCAGCTTTGTATCTGGATTGCTTCCAGCCTGCTCCGCTCTCAATCTTTCCTTGGCTGAAAACTCATCCGTAATCTTCTTGAGTTCCAACTTGTGCGATTCGTCCTTAGCGGCGACTGCTGCTGCTGCAATCGCATCGTCATGAGCCTTTGCTTCGGCCTGACGAATTTCTTCACGCTTCTCCGCAAACTTGAAAATAGAATTTGCGTAGGTTGCAGGGTCTTTGAACTTGTTGGCTTCCGACTGACGAAGTAGTTCTGTGGGAGAGATCGGCATTTCCCTGCCATACAGATTTCTGTATTCCCACTGAATGTTGGCAACCGTTCCAAGCGAATTACCAAGTTCGTCACGCACTTGATTGATTGTGAATGTGGGTGTGCCAGGAGTCTTGTTTGGGTCTACAGCGGGAATGGTTGCGGCGGGAGGAGTAAATACCGGAGCATCTTCAGGCTTGATGTTGAGAGTGCCCAAATAGCTTTCCCTCTGCGCCTTGTAGAATGCTGCTTCCGCTTTTGCATCTGCGGCTTCTTTTGCTAACCTTGTCTTTTCCGCCTCTGCTGCTGCGATCCCCGGATTGTAGGTATTATCCCAAAAATCCTTTACGCTTCGATTTTGGAGTTCTGCGGCTTCCTGTGCGGCCTTGGCTGCTACCACTGCGGCTTCCTGTGCTTTCCTATCCGCTTCAGCCTTTACCGCTAATTCCGATGCTGCTTTTTCTTTCTGTGCGGCGGTCTGCTCAATACCCGTCACGTAATCTGTGAGGCCAGTTCTGGCCTTCGCGTCAAGAGCGTCGATCTGCTCTTGGGTCCATCCCGACTTGAGTAGTACCTCTGCCAAAGTAATCATGGTTCACTATCCTCCCGGATTTGTGTTTGTTAACCTACTTGTGGTTGCTGCGAGGTTGGAGTGGGCTGAGAAGGCGTAACCATTGCTGTCTGTGCCTCTCCTATCGCTTGCACGATTTTGTTCATTTGTGACGCAATTTGTGGATACGCCTGCGAGATTTGCTGGGCGACGTTGGACCACTGCCCTAAAAGCTGTTGGACTTGATTGGCTGGTCCCTGAGATGGGGGACCGCCTTGAGGACCGCCTGGGCCTCCACCTTGAGGAGGTGGAGGAGGAGGACCACCTGCTGGCGATCCTCCTTGATCCGGTGATGGGGGCATTGAAGTAGCCACTGTCAGTTCTCCTGATGGACTACCGTTATGCCTTCACAATGGACTTTTTGCTGTGGCGCTTGTGACCCTTGCTCTTCTTGACATGAGCCTTCTTGCCGCCCTTTTTTCCGCCTACGCGATGCTTCATGATGTTCTCCTTTTGTGATTTGGGTTAGGTTCTGGACAAACGAAAAGGCTCAAAGCCTTTTCTTGGCCTTGAGCCTCTACCTTTCCCTTCACTAGGGTGGCAAGCATCTCTACGTATCTTTTACATAAGACAACAAAACAAAGCGTTTGTCAAGAGCTATTTTCAGATTATTTTCGTTTCAATTCCAAGAGCGATACGAAACTCTTTCGACTGCGCCTCTGTCAGTTTTGTTTTTTGCGTGAATGCGATTCCAATAACCCCACCTTGGTTATATTGGACCTTCATATCTCCGCATGTCTTCATGCCGCGTAGCTGCTCATGCACATCCTTAGCATCGGCAGGCATTTCAACAACTACGTCTGTTAAAAGATGATCGACTTGACTTTTGATTTTGAATGCCATTCCCTCTCCTTAGTTGTTTAGATTCTTACAGTTACGATTCTTTCACCGTTGTCCTGGGTGCTCCGCCTGCTCCGCCCTTTTGAGAAATTTTAGCAGGCCGTTGCCCGCTCGGAGGCCGTCCACCAGCGTGTAATCCGCCACCTCCACCCTTGCCACCACCTTTACCGCCTCCGCCTTCCTCTGGAGGCTGCAAACCAAGTTTCTTCATTTCCTCCTGCGCCATTGCCATACCAATTAACTTGGCTTTGGTCAACTCAGTCTGCTCCTTAAAATACTTTTTCATTTCGTCCTTTGGATTAGCAATGTCGAGCTTTTCCATTGTCGTTTCCCAGCTAACCGGGCAATCGGGAGTCCTCTTAAGCTGTAACCACTTCAGTTGCTCTTGCATCTGCGTGATCTTGAGCAGTGTGCTAGGCACCGAAATCAACCGCAGTTTCCTGACAAAATACTTTGCCCTCGTCAGCCTGTCGTACATCGAAGGCGTCGTGGGATACATATTTCCATTTACAAACTCATCGGGCAAGTGGCTTGGCACCATGTCGTCAGGATTGTAGTCAAACATTTCCTTAGCCATGCCGTCCTGACCTACGTACTCAATCAACCTAGCAGCGTCAAACCATTGAGGAATAAGGTACTTCATCCTCTCGCCCAGCTTCTTGTTCGCCTTTTCAATCCTCATCGCAATCCCTCTGGCGATAGGACCGATTGCCCCAACTTCTTTATCTTGTGTGTCGTTGGCGAGGTTCAACTTCATATTCGCCAAATTGCCAACATCGTTAAATCCTAGTTGCGCAAGCATTCCATCTTTTAGGTATTTGAGCCAAGTAAAGTCCATTCCATCTACCGTTACCGAATCAGGCAATAGGGATTGGAATGCTTTTGTTGGTTCCTGACCGCCTGCTAATCCGAGACGAACATCCTCCTCGAAGATGTCGAAGTGCTCAATCTTGGCTCCACCGTTGGTGTCCAGATCGTAGCCCATCGGGGGATTCTTCTTTGCGGTCATGGTCTGATCGACCTTGCGCTCATGCTTCCTAATCGTTGTCTGGATTGAGGCTACATCCCCAACTAACGATCTTCCTGACGGCTCCCAAGCTACATCGTCAACCGTGTATTGAATGATTGGAATCTTTGGGTCCCAGTCGAACGAGGTGCCGTCATACATTACTCTATCGAGTCCATTTGAAGTGGTGATGAGCCGCAGGTTTGGATAAATCCTGCAATCCTCAACCATGGCTGGACCAAAGTAAGGTTGGCCATTCCTCATGCCCTTGAATATTTGCTGTCCGAGAAAGGGAACCTTGTAAAACCAAGACGCTCCCTCGTCCCCCATCTTCATTTCCATGCCGCTGGTGTTGATGCGTATGTCCCTAACGAATGTGTATCGTATTTCCGTGTAGAGATTTCCGAAACTCTGGCTCTGCGTCTCTCCCACTTGCCCATAACGCCACGTCGCCGCAAAGTCCTGACGCTGTGCCTGAATCAGAGACTTGTAATTTGATCGTCCGACCGTCTGGAGTTGTCCTGCAAATAACGGAAATCTTGCGCACGCCTCCGCGATAGGCATGTAATCGTAAACCGTTACTGAATAAGCATCCTGTACGTCATTGGTTTTTGACGGAACCTGCGTAGGCATTACGTCCAATAGCCCTAGCGCGTCAAAGACAAGTTCTCGTGGCCCAAAATTGTAGTCAGAGCCTCTAACTTTGCTCCATAGGTAACCGACACCCATGACGGTGGCGTATTGCAGAACCTTGAGAATTTGAAGTGGAAAGTCTGATTCTAAATAGACGCATTTCGAGACCTTTGTAAGCATCTCCGCCATCTTCTTGTACACTTCTACGTCAGAGCTAAACCCAGCGATCTCACGTACTTCCGCCATTGTCGTGCAGAATTTGTTGATGCTGTATCTTAACTCATTGGTGATGAGTGAACTCTTGGTTTTATCTCTAAATATTCCATCGAAAACACGTAGATTAGCGTTTAGATTCTTATAGCTAGGCTGGCCAGAGAGCCAACCCTCAGCCTCGGTTACCTGCGAGTCAACCCAAGCAATTTTTTCAGAGTCAAGAGCTTCCCAAGGCGGAACCTGCCAACGAATACTCTCTGTCTGCTTGGCAACCGGAGTTTCAAGTCTAAGGTAGGTCACCCATCATTCCGTTTCCTCCCGGTCACGTCTTTAGATTCCGAGTCCCACCTCGGTATCGGCTAAAGTGAATGTTAAACCAATTATCCTCAACCGTCTACTCTTTTTCCTTCGGCCACACCTGATTCCCGTCTTTATCGGCCACAACCGCGTATATTCTCTTTCCTCCAGACGATGAAGGGATAAAATCTATCGCTATGATCTGCATACTCGCCCGTTCAATCGTCATATTTACGGCGTAGGAATCGCATTCCTTATTCTGGCAGGAACCGATGATAAAGAAACTTTTGTTTCCGTCCATACAATTCGTGATCGGTTCTCCGCAGTCTGTACATAGAACCTGAGACATGACGTGCTTGCCAATGTAAATCATTTGTTCTCCCGGTTTAGTGTCCTTTTTCGTAGGCTTCCGCGTGAAGGTACGATTCCCGCTCATAAGCCGTTGGGTCTGTCTTGCCGTCCATTCTTTGCAGAGCGCGGCGCATGAAATCTTTATTCAGATTATTCCTTGCGTTCGCCATTTTTGTCCGCATCTCGGAACGCAATTCCTCTGCGAATTGCCCCTCTACCGCTCCCCTTTGTTCCTGCTGGTAGCGATGCTCAACCTGTTCCTGCCGCCGCTGCAAAGAAGAATACCGTTCAGCCTCCATCGCACTTCCGCAGACAATCTTTTCGTATCCTTTCGGCGCAGGAATGTTCTCAGGCATACCAGCCATGATCCGACCAGAGGAGTCCTTGAAGAATACCACCTTTTTATCCATCTGCGCCGCCTTCGACCATCCCTTTGGGCGTAGATCGTAAGCCATATCCTGCGCTCTATCCGTGATCTTATACCAGTGGTGAAGAAGTTTGTGCTTGAACTTGGGGCCGTGGAGAGGAACTTCTTTTGAAGTAAACCAGTCTATCTCGCACCAATGCGAAACATCCGTTACTATGTCCTTCGCGCACAGAAAAAACGTTCCGTCGTACAAGTACCACTGGCCCTTCGAGAACCAGCAGCGGTCCATCTGGTCGTTGCGCCATACTATTGCGCGTAGGATGTCGTCACTTGGGAGTTGCTTTTCTGCGTTGATCCACTTCATGCCTTGTCCTTATCTCCGTCCCAAACCAAATGGTTCATCAAATGTCTATTTGAAAGCATTATCCATCCATAGTTGCCGGGAGGTATATTGTGGGCGGCGATTCCGAATGGATTCAGCGTGTAGATCGGCGTCCCATCAGGGAGATAAGCACTCTGAGCAACCTTTTGGTGAGCGTTCTCTGGTTCCTCTTTCCAATAGACTACCTGCCCCGTTTTAATTAGCTTAGCGTCAAATGGATTTCTGACGTTTACGTAGACACCTTTTCGAAAATTAAGGAGTGTCTGCCCATACGCATCCTGAAGCATCTTGAGGGTTATTTGCCCACCATTTGACTCTGGATACACTTCAGGCGTTTTCTCCGCCAGCATCTTCGGAGCCACCGCAGCCGTAGCCGCACCGATACCCAAGAACTTGAAAAATGATCGTCTATTCATGCGCTTAACTCCCATTCAGTCTTGCAGTGCTCGCAGTATCCATCCAGACCGCGATGATCGCATTCTGGATAGATGTTCGTCTTTTCTAGGTCATTTGAGGGGAGAAATTCAGCAGCAACCTCTTTAAATGGTTTGAGTCGGCGTAATAATTCTTCGCGGTATTCTTTTGTCTTAGACGGTGGATCGCTGGAAATGGAGCGCGTATCTCCATCTACTTCGGACTCGAAAGCATCAAGTAAATCCTCGTTGCTTACCTTGTCAAGGTCATACACCACTCCGCTCATGCCGCCTCCTGTGTCGTTATATCCCTCAACTCTTCGATTGTTTTCATATACCACGGACTAGCCGTTGTTTTTGGACTGTCGATGCAGTGACCACTAGGAAGATTACCCCAGTAGGTACATCCAACACACACTATGGTATCGCGCAGTTGATGGAATTCATCTCCATCTTTTTTACCGCAACTCGTATAGACTTTCCCTTTTTCTCCGCAGTGCGGACAGTAAATTTCATCCAACTTAGCCCACGGGCACGATCCTGCCGTGACTACGAACTTATCGTAAACACTTTGGCCTACTGCACTCATCCCCAATCCTCCACGTTGTCCATAGTCTCAGTCTTTAACCATCTAAAGCATCGGAACGAAGCGCCGGGAGCGATGTGAAAGATAGGATAGAAAATTACCCCCCACCGCTTCTCGTCAATGCTCACATTATTCCAGACTGGGGATAATGCTCCCCAATAAATCTCCAACCCGAATATTCCTCCGCGCATGACAAGTGAGCGTTTCCCTAGAGCAAACTTAAATCTAACTTTCCAGTACCAACTCCGTGGAGGATGTTGATTACTTGGTGGAGGATTCTTGAGGCGCTGAATAGCCCGACGCTGGAGAAACCTGCCCAACGAACCGCTTAATCTTTGGTCCATCATCGTCCATCCTCCAATAGAAGTGAATAATACGCTTAACTTACTACCAAACATAAAGATGACCACAGACGATTATGTAGTCAAGATCGAGATCACGGAACGCGGCCATTGAAAGTATCTTATCTCTTACCTCGAAAATGGTCAGATGCGGCGGTTTAGGCACCTCAACTGTGCCGCTACCCTCGATTTTGTCGAGTAGAGATGGCCAATTGACTGCCATCCTTTTTCGGCTTAGGCGTCCACTCTTTGTACGCTCAATCATTACCCATCCTCCAATTGAAGATGTTGTTCTAATCGGGAAAGTAAGCGTTCCTTAATTTCTTCCACTTTCGGTAAATCTTGCTCATGACCCCACACGTCAAACATTTCACTTTCTTGGCACAGTTTCCCATCATCTCTGACTGCGTATGCAACTACGTGGTCAACGGAAACATTATTGTACGCTGTGATACGACGAACGCATGGACCTTGTTTCCATGTGTGTGTAGTCAAATTTAGCTCGCTCACTTTCCATCCTCCAGTTGCAGCCTATCAACCTGACCGCTTTGAACCTGCCTCAATTCCGCGCCGGGAACGTTTATTGAAACATATCCTTCACCAGATTCCGCTTTCTTGAACCCAAGTAAACCGCTGTTCGGAAGGCCAACACGAACATACTTTCCCTTTTCTTCCAAGAACAATTGCTCAGTCAAAAGCCTTCCGTCCTCATCGTCCACTACCGTTTCGCCTCTCTCAAGTGCAAGTTTACACACTGGCGTCGTCATCAGGTGAACGAAATTCTCTGAGAACTTCATTTTCCTGACGGCTTCCATCGTCGCCTCATGCCGCTCAGGATACGTCATGGTCGATGGGTCTTTTCTTTTTCCTTCGCGGACTAATTGTTCCTTATGCTCAAAGAAGTCTCTGTCGTCAATCCGCCTCTTGCGCTGCTCGGCGTAACGAGGTTGAATCTTTGTCCACTGGAGTCCGTCGAACTTGGATCGTTCTCCTAGCTTTTCAATGTCGCGGTTGCCAAAGTAAAGGATTGGTCCCCAAGCGCGATACTTGATTACCAGTTCAAATTCGTCTGTCCCTCTGCACTGCACGGAGCCGAAATCCCATAGGACAGTGAGCCATGGAGTCCATAGTGCTAGGCAGCGTTCATGCTCATTCTCGCGCTTAATGAACTTTAGGAACTTCACCGCTTCCTCCCCACCATTCCCGCTAGTCCCGCCTTCGTCCCCTCATGCGCACGGTTGAACGGTGTCAGCAGTTCATGATCTGGAGGAAAACCGTCTCCCTCCTTGCGCGGCTTGTTCGATAGGTCTACGATTTCCCCGCCAGAAGCGAAGTAGTTCGTTACCCTATCGATGTCGCTGAGAGCGACTTTAGATTCTTCGGGCGGTTTATTCCAAGTGTGATACTTTCCATCATTGCCAAGTACAAGATCATCTGGTTTTGTAGTATCCTGTACGACTTCTGTTGATTTTCCCTTGCGGTCATTCCACCACTTGATTATTCCCATTGTCCCCTCCCGTTATTTTGGCATGTTGTTGATATATTCGCACACATCGTCCGCACACTTCTTAATTTCATCTTCCGATTTGTGTTCTTGAATGGCCAATAGTAAGTTACTCCAAAGATGTACGGCATGTGGAACCTTTGCCATAATCCTAGCTTCCTTGATCTTCCTCATGCGCTCCCAGTCTATTCCCTGTAGATTTTTTCTGCTCCACCACATGAGGACCAACAAGGGAGGGATCGTTGCAATCATGAAAACAGCCATCAATACATCGTGGTTCATTATCATCTCCCGTCTACCAATCTCCAACCGAGAATGTATTCGACATACACCTGCCCTTATTTGGGTCGTTGTTCTTCTTCACTGGTACATCATAACGCCTTTTCGCTCGTTCCGTGAGAATATCCATATCGTGAGCCGTGAAATATGATTGCGCGGCGGCTCTCACCCTATCGTCGTGCTGCCCAGACCTGTGTTCCATTTTAGATTTACCGCTAGTCGCATGACGCTCAAGAGTCTTTAACTCCTCAATTAGCCACTTAGAAGACGGCACATACCAGCCACCGTTTACAGCTTCCACAAAGCGCGTCATGAGGATAGGAACACTCCATGAACTTGACCACCATCCTTCGTGGCTTCCTGCTTCCGATTTAATTTTCTTATTGTCGTATCTCTTTGGCTTGTGATGGTGGTTGAACCCCATCATCTTTAATTGGTGCTGGCAGGTTTCTCCCGGTCTTCCAATTTGCTCGATTACATATTTCATCCCTCTACTGTCAGGGCAATAAGGACCGTAATATGCACCTAGACAAGCCGCAAATGCCACTACCTGAGCCGCATTCACTTTGTTGGATGTGAACTCAGCAACCTGTTTATCTGCCTCACCTTGGAATCTGTTGTTCGCCACAGAGAGAACCGTTCTGTCCTCATCCTCTTTTCCAAGTCCATCGGCGGTATCAATACCGCAGGAATAGTATTGTCCTTTTTGCGGCTCCTCGTAGATTAGAACACGGTCCATCGTATTTCTCTCGACTTGCTCATCCATAGGCAACAGCGGAATCATCTCCCACTCGTACCGCTGATCTCTGTGCGACTTCCACTTTACTGTTACGACTTGTTTGCTGGTATCAATTATTGATGGGTCTGGATAGAACGATTCATCCACATCGTGTCCGATAATCGCAAACTCTTGAACCACATTCTTTCTCTGTCTCCTATCGCCAACAATCTCGTATATATTGTTCTCTACTTCATCAATCACATCTTGCTCGAAAATAGGATCATGCTTGCCGGTAAGAGATTCAAAATCGTCGGCAGGCATTTGCGATGCCCATGTTCTCTGTGTGTGATTTTTGCACGCCTGATTATAGTTGAACTCCCAATACCATTGCTGCTCTACTGGCATCCTGTAATTGATTCCAGCTACTCTCGACAAGTATGGTGTATTGCGAATATAGGACTCACAGCGCGATACGTGTCTCCTAGTCGCTTCGCTAGGTCTCCAGCTATTCTCAATCGGGAACTTGCGAATCCAGTCGGGTTGAGGGTAAATCTCAGGACACATGGGCCACGGAATAAATACCGGGCACAGCCTAGACTGCCCTTTTGGCCAATCCTCTTTCGCCGCACGCCATGTGTCAGCAAGCCATCCTGTATTCCCTCCGCCAGTTCCTTCAAGGACCATGAACAGATTTTTTGAAGAGTGGGCGGCGCGGAACAGACCTTCTTCAATCGTTTTAGTTGGATCGGGTATGTCTGCCAACTCTGAAAGGTGGATACAGCTTGGAGTCCATCCCTGCGCCAATCCTGTCGCCTGCATACCTGATTGAATTGAAAGAATAGAGCCGTTAGAATATCCTCCTTTTGGCGTTTTGTATGGAACCAGCCAGAACGGACAGCGTTCATACGCAGTATCAAGAATTCTCTTAATGAGTTGCGATGCCTCCGCTTTTACCGAAGCCATAATCGATTGTGTGTGCGGAAGGAAAAGCATCCTATGGAGGAACTTCAAAGCGGTCTGCGTGGTGATTCCTAATTGACGCCCCTTCAATATGAGGAGTTCGATGGACACTTGTTTTTCGTCAAAGTCTGCAATTATCGAATTATATATCTGCTGAGATAATCTAGGTTGGAACTTGTAAATCTGTCCCTTCTCATCGCACACAAAAGCATAGCGTGACTCGAAATATAAACTGTCTAAGCCGCAGATGACTTGCTCATTTTCAACCCATCTCCTGATCTCCCCCATGCGCTTATCTGTGATTGCATAATTCAGACCTTCAATCCATGACCCTTTTGAGTTTGAGCCGATCTTGACGAGCTTGTTTATGCCTTCCTTGAATTCATTTACTTCGCCAAGAGTGTGATAAACCGGACGCCAAGCGTTCTTCGCTTCAAAGAGGTCTAGGTTGGCATCAATGATCTTTTGGCTATACATAATGTCAGCTAACCATCGTCCGCTTGCCCCTTGGAACCCATGCAGGAATCAAACCCATGATCCTCTTTATGTAGGCCGCGTCTGAGTCGTCCATCTGGTCTATCACATCCTCGTAGCTGTCAAATATCTGCTGTCCAGAGAAGGATAGGAAGGATGCCTGTAGCGTGTCGTAGAAGCAAAATTCACGCGGCCAATCGGGGTCGTTATGGTCCTGCGCGATCTGTTTTCCAAGGTCGATGAAGCGAATCACTTACCCTCCAATTTCTTCCTTGCCGCCGCAACCTTTTCCTGCATAGCGACTGGTTGTGGAAACAGTGTCTCCATGTCAATCTCTTCGTCTGTTACAACCTCTGGTTCCGCCAAAGTATCTCCATCGTCAGGTGCAAAATGTTTATTAAATGAATCCAATGTGTTCCTAGCTTTAGCCTCACTGTACTGGGATTCCCAATACCATTGCTGCTCCTTGGGCATCTTCCAATCGCTTCCTGCAATCTTAGCAAGATACGGCGTTGAATGAATGAACTTTTCGCACTTCTTCCTGTGCTCTTGTGTTTCCAATATAGGCTTCCATCCGGTTGGTATCGGGTAATGACGCAGCCACTCTGCTTGCGGATAGAGATCGGTACACATGACCCATGGAATAAATATAGGGCAAAGACGCGACTTCCCCTGTGACCAGTATTTTTTGGAGTGCCGGTATAGGTCGGCAAGATAACCAGATTCATACTCCTTCATCCCATGCAGAACAAGGAATGTGTTGCGAGATGAATGGATTGCTCTTAACAAACCTTCCTCTATCGTCTTTACTGGGGTTGGTAAGTAATCCACGCCCGTGACGTAGACGCACTGCGGAGTATATCCTTGTGCAATTCCAGACGCCCTTCCAGATTGCGGGGTAATTCTCGATTGATTACCGAATGCTCCTTTTGGCATTCTTATCGGAACTAACCACCACGGCATCTTATCGTATGACACAGACAATACCCGTTCCATATACTCAGTTTTTTCGTGTGTCACTGAGCATAGTAAGGTAGTCGTATTTGGAACAAACAGAGTACGGTGCAGGAATTTTAAAAGAATTTTGGTAGATGTTCCGTTTTGCCGTGAGCCGAGTATTAGCAACTCAATTCCGAATCCACGATCCTCAAGATCGGCAATCACAGAATCTAAAACTTCCTGAGATTTCCTATTCTGGAATTTCCTCACCGTTCCACATTCGTCTGTTATGTAAGCGTACCGGCTTTCAAAATACCCACTGTCGATAGCGCACATCGCAATCTCGTTCTCAATCCACCGCGTTACTTCTTTCTGGCGCTTGACTGAGATTGGTTTGACTTCTTGTATCCATGATCCTTTTGAGTTGCTCTCGATGGTTACGATTGAATCAATGTACGCCTTAAATTCCTCAGTCTCTTCCAGCGTGTGATATTGTGGCATCCAGCCTTCGCTTTTCTCGAAAGCCTCAAGAACTGCCTGAATCTTATTCTGTGAATACATGCCCTCTCCTTTTACTACCCTTCTAGTAGCCTCTGTCTGATTGGAACAAGTTTGTCCTGTATGTCGTTAGGACTCGGAAACAAATCGTCAAACCCATCGCTGCTATCGTACTGAGCCTCGATTGTCTTTCCTTCGTCCTCATCGCCCTTGTCTTTTCCTTTGCCTCTATTCCCAAATACAGCGACCTGCTGCGTACCGATAAATGTTGGTCCCTTCGGGCCTTGCATTGTCCCGACTTGAATATCTAAAGCCATTCTATCCTTTTCGGCTCCAACATGCTCTAAACCAAAATTCACTCTAGCTTGCGTAATATTCGGATGATTTGTGACAGCTATAAACCTGCTCCTGTTCATACAGTGGACCTCGACAGCTAACCGAATTGATCCCAAAAGATGCTTAGGATTTACCTTTGCCGCGATCGCAATCGCTTCCCACGGAACCCTTGGCCTACCCCCGACAGGAACTTTGTCATAAACCTTGAGAAACGCATTGATTTCGTTATCGTCTGTTGCATAACGCATAGCCTCAAGAGCGGTTTTTAGGCCACCCTTGAGGTCTCTTTTCAGCATTGCCGTGATGTGGGGAGCCGTCGCTAATGTCTCAGGATTTACTTTTAGTTTCTTGAGTGCTTGCTCTGCCCTTTGGTCTTTTACTGGTAGTTTCGGGACGGGCATCAATGACTTTTGCTTCTGGCGGATGATCTTTGGCCCACTGGGCGCTTCGCTCTCCGATTGGTTCGTCTTCGGCAGGGGTAAGGGTATACCAGTCTTCAATGGGTCCGTCGCTGATTCCGAGGTTCCTTCTGGCTTCGTCTTCTTCGTTCGGGACGTGGGAGAGGACGGCTTCTCTTTGTTGTCCTGGCGCGGGCCAATACCGTTTTCCTGCTTGCTTAGCTGTTTCATTCAAGCCCTCTAGTGACCGTGCAATTGATTCAAAGGATAGCACAAGCCGCTCATTCTGTTCTTTAGTCATCCTTGCGGCCTCCGATTCGTGTTCATCCATTTGTCTTTCAGGAAAGGGCACATCTCAGGCGCGGAGGAATGCAATCCTTGCTCACGCCCCTGCTTGCTAAACACTGGACCGCAGATTCTGTCGCACTCTTTTTGCTTTTCTTCGGGGGTCATATTTTCTTTCCTTTGCTTTATTTATACACCTAAACACAACTGCCCTCAAGAATTATCTTCTCAAGGGCAGTCGTCAGGAGCCACAAGGCAAACAAGGGGTTCCTTCGTGCGAGAAACAGCTTACGGGGTTGGGGTCGAGAACGTCAATGCGCTCGACTGGGAAAGCTGCGTTGGCGGAGGAGGCGGGGTAACGCCGCTCGTGGTGATCGTGAATGGATTGATCCATGTGGATACGGCCCCGTCTGTGTCAGTCGCGGTAAACGCAACCGAACCAGAGATTGCACCCGCGCTGGCTGCAACGCCGGTCACAACTGCCGTCACGCCGTCTGGGTTAAGAACCACCGTTGCCGATGGATCGCTGAAGGTGTAGGTAGCGGCGCTGTACGTTGCGCCCGAAGGGGTTACGCCGTCAGCCAAAAAGGTGATTGGCGCTGCGGTCGAAGTCTGACCAACATTGAGTGCGAGTGCGTTGTTTGCCATGATTCCATCTCCTGTGAATTGAACTGCCGAGAATGCGGAAAGTTGTGGATGTGTTAAGCGGCGCAGGACGTGCAAGATGCGCCCCAAGGTTTGTTCGATCTGTTCAAGACGGCGTTCAATATCATGTTCCCTGATTCCGTCCATTGCCGTCCTCCTGCGCGAACGTGTAGCGCCTCATTAAGAAGCATACACCCGTTCTGTTAAGGTTTGGTGAGCAAAGTTATCCACTACAGCAAATTATTGCCAACCTCCGCCCATCTTCGGCAATCCCGGCCCTTCGTCGTCCACAGGAACGAAATCAAGGTCTATTGCTCCTCCTAACGGCTTGTTGGCAACTACAGGAGCGTTAGCCAGAGCAGGCGCTAGACCCGGCAGAGGATTCGAGTTAGCTCCGAATAATGCGGGGTCGATGTTGTTTGGAGCGGCAGTAATCTGCTCGGCTTGAGGCTGGTACTGAGGCTGCTGGTACGTCATGTTCGGTATCGCACCGTTACCATTAAGAGACCTTATATCGACCGATCTCATAGCCTGCGGGTCTACAGTTCCGCCAAGAGACTTGATGACGTTCACGTACATGGGGATGTCTTCGTTGCAGGCAATGATTATCTTGACGGCCTCTGAGCGTTTCTTGAGAGCCTCTTCCAGCAACTTTTCAGCGCGTGAATACGCTTTACCGAACTCTTTCACCATGGGCTTCCTGCGACTTTTAGGGGGCTTCGGAGGCTCTGGGGCGGGTGGAGTAGGCGCTGGAGGATGTGGGATGTAGATTGCAGGCTGTTCTGGAACGGAAGCAATTTGCATCGGCACGGCTGGCGCTACGTAGGGAACTACAACATATTCTTTCGGCTGGTCAGGAAATGTTGTAATGATCGTCTGAGGTTCTATGGATGCGTATCCTGCACCAGAAGCCGTATCCTTTTTTCCCCACCGCTTCGCCGCCGCTTGCTTGGCAATATTTGATCGCTGCTCTTTCGACAGCTTTGCAGCGCGTGCGTTTCCGCCGTTTGCCCCTCGTACAGTTGATTCAGTCATGCTGGCTTTCCCTCTCCCGTTCTTTCTCTGTCTTTGAGGCAATTTCAGATAAAGAGACAATTTTTCTCAAGATAATACCCCTCAATTCTTCAATAAGGAGCCAATGGGGATGTTCTGCTACATCATGCAGTTCTCTTTCTAGAAGCCTCATGGGGGCGTAGTCAGAATAGTCATTCATCTTCTACTTCCCTCTCCCGTTCGTGCCTCAACTCCAACAGTTCGTCAGCGTGATCCGCTAGATATTCCTGTCGCGCCATCCTGCGACTAGAGGCACCGTTTATCCTCTCGTCTTCGTCTTCAGGTGTCTCTAGTTTGTAGGAATCGTAGTCCATGATTATTCCTAGAGAATGCAGCGGAGCAGTGTGAGGACCGCCCCGCTTGTGTTACCCGCACCATACAACGCCACTCCACGACGCTCCCCGCCCCACCATGACGCGCCGGTCCTGGCCTCGCCAGCTTGTGTTAAAACTTTTCATCCAAATCAACCGCGCCACCTGAAGCCGTCTGCTCCAAACTTGCCACTCCAGTGCGCCTTGTGTACTTGCGCTTGAGTCTTGCAGGCATCCTATTTTCCTGTTGCTCCTCTTCCGTAGGAGGCAACGGCGCAGGTTCCTTGATCCTCTCGCGAACGACTTCCAAGTCAAGTTCCTGCGGAATTTCAATCGTTTCAATGAGTTCCATAGGCGTAACGATGGTTGTCTCCGTCGAAACTGGCGGCTCTACCTTGGGCTGGATTGCGATTGAGAACTCGGCTGGAAGATTGTCCATCGCGTGCAGTTTCAGCTTGATTTCGATGGTTCCTGAGTACCCCTGACCATACGAATCGCTGTCGCGCAAGTCGCATGAAGTCATTAGTTTGCGCTTGACGTGCGCGATAACATCGTCAATAATTTCGGTGCCTGAAAGTCCCTCAACGAGTACATCTGCCATCAGAATTCCCTCTCTTCTTCTTGTGTTTTCTTGGATTTACGCTTTCCAGTTGGTCGTCCTTCGGACTCGTATTTAGCCCTCAAGTCCAGAAACTTTTGCATGGTCGCTGCTTGCGGAATGATGCCAGCGGATTCAATAGATTGAATTGTACGCCTACTGACGCCGATGATTTCGGATAGGAACTTCTGTGAGAGCTTATTTTTATCCCTAAACCGCTTAAATTCAGCAGCAGTCCTCTGCATTTCTTTCTCTAAATCAGCGTCCAGTTCCCTTTTGGGCCTAGCCATTTGCAAGCATCTCCTCTTTGTTGATAATCTTTTTACTGCGCCTTGTCAAGTGCCTTTTCCGCTTCAATTTCTAACCGCTGCATCGCTTCGTGCTCTTTTTCAGATTCCTCAGCCTCTTTATGGAACTCCTCCGCGCTCATTCCCCCATGATGCGAAGGATCAAAATGATTCCACATCGGCCAACCGCCTTTGCCATGCGATAGAAACGGATTGCACTGACAGTTCTCACTCATTTCATGGGAGTCGGTGGGAATCCACTCGCCTTCGCTTAGGACGACAGGCATGACGTGGTAGGCGATGAACCTTCCGTCATCGTCACGAACATCTATCACTCCCCACTTACTTGTCATCATCCTTCGCCTTAAGCAAACCCAATGCGGATGCTTGTAACCAGAACTCAAACGCTTTTACCAGCCACAGCGAATCACGCAACTCAAGATCATTATCCAAAGAACCATGCGTAGCATCCTCTTCGTCCTTCACACCTTCCTTAAGCCGATAGATGACTAGCACTTGATCTATGTCGTCGGCTTTAGAGGCTAAGGTTGCGGCAAGGTCTACTATCTTTTCGATCTTCTCGCTTTGCATTGTCGTTTGCCGTCCTTTTTTGTCCCTATCGGCGGTCCCGATGAGGGCGTTATGTACGTCACGCTCTTTGGAAGCCGTACCCCGCGTAATCCGTTCTTCGCTTCCTGCTGTATATTCTCGTAAGCGTACTCAAGAAACTCGTGAGGACTCAATCCCACTCTTTCTGCGTTACGATCTACCTTATCCGTGGAAACATAACCTCTGGCTATGCGACGTAAAGATAGATACATCTGCTCATAGCGTTCTGCTTCTTTCTTGGTCATCGCAATCCTTCCGCCTTCTCCTTTTCCAAATCCGCCTTCAACTCAGCCCA
>Ga0302155_10000875_pt1 | contig 22546 bp, 18 predicted proteins | sample I_Bog_N3_1_FD_193508 | JGI IMG/M metagenome (GOLD analysis project Ga0302155, IMG submission 193508) | Peat permafrost microbial communities from Stordalen Mire near Abisko, Sweden - I_Bog_N3_1 | ecosystem: Environmental > Terrestrial > Soil > Wetlands > Peat | place: Sweden: Abisko, Stordalen...
CGTTATGAATGATTTTGGTAGGAGACGAAATGCCAGTAGATGCCTTAACGCAGCGAGACACTGCCGGACGCTATGAGGTGAAAAATTCGATGGATTTTTCTATCGAGGAAAGTCAACGCGTCATTCATCGCATTGCAAATTCGCAAGCCAGAAAACATCCCCAACAATGCAGCGCATTATCGGCGCTTTATGCATCGGCGATCTTACTCCCCCATGTGCATATCGTCAGTAGTAGCCCGGAGCGTTTGCAAGAGGAGAAGAACATCTGTGTCGGGCCTGCTGTAGACCGTCGTTCCAATTTGTCTGCGGAAATATCCGATGTGCTCTCTCTTAAATCGGCAACACCTTTCAGCATGCCGATGCAAAAGACATCTGTAGCGATCCCTCTTTTGAGGGGCGGTGTCGCAAGACGGATAAACCGCTGCGTGGAACGCGCTGAGCAGTGCGGTTTAGCCTCAGCGGAAACAAGCGCAGCAGAATTTTTAAGCTTCCCTATCGCAAATGCCGGTGCATCAGCGGCTGCATCCATTTCTTCGCGATGGGATGAGGCTAATCAATTTTATGTCGTCGAAGAGGAGTCTGCCAAAGGAGTTTTTTTTCAGCAGATTAAAAATTTTCTGCTGGAAAACCAGAGCGTCAACCAGATCCATGCGGATCATCTTGAATTCGCCTGGCGCTATGAAGCAGCCGGTACCGCACTATGCGTGGCACCAGCCACTTCGCAGTTGTATTTCTTTAGAGTGAAACGGATATCTCAGGCGACGAGAGATAAAAACATTGCCGATCATATCAAGCAAAATTGTGCCTTTGAAACGGAAATTTTTAATTCTGAAGACCTAAGCGAAGGAAAAATGTTGATCCTCAAGGCGCAACGCGCGGAGAATCCATTTCGCATGCTGTATGACAATTATCCGCAGGAGGACGTGACGACGTGGATTCGCTACACAGCAGATGGATTGAATTTCTTTGCCGATGTTGTCACGTTGGGGATGAAGCCGACCATCAGCGGTTTGGTTGCTGCGTACTACAGAAGAAGTTATTTCAAAGAAATCGGCGATGAAATATGCGCGACCAGGCAGAAGTATATAAGTTGGGCGCTGCTCGCCACTGGCCTTGACATCGATGGCATCAGATTTCCTTCTGTGAAAAAGAAAATGGCCGTCAAACCTTTGGAATTGTCACAGGTGATTCCATTCAATAGTAACGCTGCTTATTTTGCGCGTAACAAGGATACAGCGATCCAGCGGGAGTTGATCTTGACGGCGACCCATAGCGGCAGTGCCGGAAAGGAGGGCGAAAAGATTTGGTTGAAACCGCGCGGCCAGTCGGAGTTCAATACGTTTCATCCGGACGGCTCGATACAGACAGCACCGCCGAAACAGGTGTTCTTCGATGATCAGCGCAAGTTCTGGCGCTATGTAGACGAAGACACTGTATCGCCCCTGCATCTGGAATTGAGCGAAGGTGAAAACCTGATTACCCTTTATGGTGACCAATATCCATTGCATGTGAGCGAAGACATGCGATACCACATCATGGTGACCCGGCCAAATGGCATGACGGAATCGCTTCCGGTTTTTCGAGATCCATTTTCCAAGACCTGGCATTTGACTACCTTGAATTTCCATCCTCTTTTCACGCCAACACAAGGTAATTTGATTAAACGGCTAAAGGTGATGCCCAACATGGAAAGCCGCTATAGCGCAACGCCTAACCGTTATGCGCACGCTTATGGTGATGGCAGGATTTTCGAAGTGAGAAATCGGCAGGATGATGTCGCTACGACTGCACCGCTATATCAGGTCGTTGAAATGAATGGCGATCTGGTGCCGGTAAGAATGGCAATGACGGAGAAGCATGGCATGCACTACGACATCTATGACATCCATCATCCATTGAGAAAGGGACATCCGATTGAATGGGATGGTGAGCATTGGCGGATTGAACGTTGGACATCGCCGCATATTTCACATGCGCTCAATGAACGTATCACGTCTGCCATGTATGCGGAAAATATCGATGAAACACAATTGTCAGTTGCCGATTCTCAAGGGATTAAATGGGCCAAGAATGATCGTGCTTACCTCAAAGTGAGGAGAAAATACGTTGAAATACAGAAGGGGAAAATAAGTTATTTGTGCGGTTCCGACGGTACAAAAATTGCTGTTCAATACAAGAATAATCAATTCCAGCCATTGGCATCATCGATACTCTCCAAACTCAAGGAAGATATTGCCTTCGACGTGAGAATTACCGAGCTCTATGACATGCTCAAAGCACGTTCGAAGGCAGGTTTGCTGGAAGGGATGAATTTTTTCAATATCGATAAATTTGCACAAACCATTTTTTCTCCTGAAATAATCCGGGTTGAAAAAGTGGCGTCAGAGGATATAAAAAAGAAACGTTTCATTGTTTTTGTCGAGGACCAGAAATATGTTCTGGAAACCACAACGGCAGGAAAAGATATTGAGTTGCTGCACGGTGAATTGGCCAGGATGGCAATTGAAAAATATAGCAAAAGCATGTTTGGCGGCAATGTAAAGCAGGCGCTTTCTCTTCGACGAGGGCGCATGGCAAGGCCGGTGATGGCGCGCACACGCAAAGAAATTGATGGAATTGCTACACAACGGATTCAGGAGGGCGCTCAGCTTATTCACGAGGTGATCGAAAAATATAAAAGCGAACATGAGCAAGAAAAAAAACTGATTGTCGGTCACGCCGATTTTTTGGGGACATCCGCTTTTGAGAATAATGTTTTTGCTTCTCCGAGCGCGGTTTATCAAGCGCTGACGGATTATTTCATTCCTCTGAGCAGCAACAACCCCAATGTCATCATTGCACCCGGATCGATTTATATGTCCAAGGATATTCCTGAAGACTTGCGCGGCAATGGCATTTCTTACGAGCAAGGTGGGGGCGTCAATAAACTGGATAATGCCATCAATTTCTCCACAATTCTGGCACCGGTTTTTTATAACGGGAAACTCGTCACTCTAGCCAGGAAAGGTGAATATTTGCATTATCGCAAAGGTAGTCGTGGGCAAGATGAGACTGATCAAGACTTACTGCAATTGAAGGATTTGAGCTATCCAATTGATGCAGAATCAAGCTTGTTCGTCTCTCGTCAGCACAGATATGATGATTTTGTTCCTAGCGAATTGGCTGAGATAGGCGATATTCGTAGCGGAACGATCTTTGCCGGGAAAAGCTATCTTCCAGAAGAAAAAGTGCTGGCAGGATGGTTTTTTTGTCCTTGCAGAGACAAAAATGGCGATGCCACGGTGGATGTTATTTTCAACAATGAATTTATGATCGACAACGAAAAATTCCTTCTGATTATCGAGGACGAATTTGAAAAACATCATGATTTCATGCCAACGGTGCGGCGTCAGGCATTGTCGTCAGAAGATAATCTGGATGATGCCAATCGTTATGACTGGATATTGCATTCGACTGCCGGCCGTGGCCTGGATGCGAAAATGCGTTCAGTAGGAAGTCACTATATTCATGCCGATATCGGTAATGAAAACGAGTGCGCCTCCGAAGGTATTTTACGTTTTCTCATTGGAACTACCTGGGAGGAGAAACAACTGGCAATTTTTGATTGCACAGCCGATTTGTGATGTCGCATAAAAAATATGCCGCCGATACCTCAGCAGGTACAGGCGGCAAAACTACTACAGAGGAAGCTTGTTCTCTCGCGGCGTTACGCTTAGCTGGTCTTGGTTACTTTACTCAAATGCCGCGGCTGATCTGGATCGAGTCCGCGTGCGGCAGATAGTTGCGCCGCCATGACATAGAAGGCCTGAATCGCCACAATGGGATCAAGGTCCGGCGTCACGGCGACCGGTAAGGTCAGATCACGTTCGGCAATGTTTTTCGGCGCCGCCAGCAGTACGCGAGCGCCGCGCTGACGCATCTCGGTCGCTAGTTTTATCATACTGGCCTGGGTCGGGCCGCGTGTGGCAAACAGCAACAGCGGATAACCTTCGTGAATGAGCGCCATCGGGCCGTGCTTGATTTCGGCGCCACTGAATGCCTCGGCTTGAAGCGCCGAGGTTTCCTTGAACTTCAACGCCGCTTCCAGTGCCAGCGGGAAACCGATGCCGCGTGCTGCCACCATGATGTTGGTGGCAGGCGTGAGTACCTCAATGGCGGCTGACCAGTCGGTCTCGGCAGCAAGTTGCAAGGACTCCGGCAAGCTTTCCAGTGCATACAGAAAATCTTTGTCATCATGCCAGTGTCCAGTGAGCAAAGCACCGGCGACCAGACTGGCGATGAAGCTTTTGGTGGCGGCGACGCTGCTTTCCTGTCCAGCATGCAAGGGAATGGTCCATTCGGCGGCCTCAGCCAGTGGTGACTGAATATCGTTGACCAAGGCCACGGTGGTGGCACCGCCATTGCGGAAGTAGAGTATCGGTTCTACCACATCGGGGCTCTGGCCGGATTGCGAAATGGCAATTGCGAGTGCATCGCGGGCCACCAGCGGTGCTTTGTTCAACGTCACCAGAGACATTGGCAGCGATGCCACGATATGCCCCAGGCGCGCCATGATCAGATAGGCGCAATAATTGGCCGCATGGTCGGAGCTGCCGCGCGCCACCGTGACAATGCGAGACGGTGGATTGGCGCGCAGCCAACGTCCCAGCTCGGTATAGCGGGCATGGTCGCGGCACAACTGCTGGGCCACATGGGTCGCGGCAGAGAGCGCTTCCTTAAGCATTTGTGAGGTCAATTTTTTCTCCTTCTACATAAACTTCTTTGAGTGTGAACTGCCGGTCAAATACCAGAATGTCGGCAAAGCAACCAGTCTTGAGGCGACCGCGCTCTTTGACGCCGAGGTAGTCGGCCGGATAAGTGGAGGTGCGCAGCGAGGCTTCGCCGATATCCAGACCCATGGCGATCAGATTGCGTAGCGCCTGATCCATGGTCAGGGTGCTGCCAGCCAGGGTGCCGTCGGATAGCCGTACGCCGCCGCAACATTTGTGTACCACCTGGCGACCGAGCATATAGTCGCCATCGGGCATGCCGGCAGCAGCAGTGGAGTCGGTCACGCAATACAGGCGCGGTATTGCTCGCAAGGCGGCGCGAATGGCTCCCGGATGGACATGCAGCAGGTCCGGGATCAATTCGGCATATTCTGCATGTGCCATGGCAGCACCGGCCATGCCGGGGTCGCGGTGATGAAAGCCGCTCATGGCGTTGAACAGATGGGTAAAACCGGCGGCACCGTTTTTCAGTGCGGCGACGCCATCTTCGTAGCTGCCCAGAGTATGGCCGATCTGTACCAACATGCCGCCGGTGGTGAGCGTGCGCACCAGCTCCAGATGGCCGTCAACCTCGGGGGCAATGGTAATGAGTTTGAGCGGGGCAAAACTGGCCAGCCAATCGACTTGATCCAGGGTTGCTTCGATGGCGAAATCGGGTTGTGCGCCGAGCTTGCCGGGGTTGATGTAGGGACCTTCCAGATGTGCGCCAAGCACGCGTGCACGTCCTGCTCCGCGTTGACGACAGGCGCTGCCAATGGCTGTCAGCGCCACTTCCAGTTCGGCCAACGGTGCCGTCATGGTGGTGGCCAGCATACTGGTGGTGCCGTGTCGCGCATGCAGGCGGGCGATGGTGTCGACGGCATCGCCGCCTTCCATAACGTCCTTGCCACCGCCGCCGTGTACGTGCAGATCGATGAAGCCGGGCAAAATGTAGTCGCCGCTGTCGCCGAGACCTGAGGGTTCATGTTCGAGGGACTCGCCTTCAATGGCGCAGATCAGGTCGCCAAAGTGAATGGCGCCGTCGATCCAGCCTTGCGGTGTGAGCACGTTGCCGCGAACTTGGGAGAGAGAAGACATGTTGGCTACTCCATTGAAAGTGCATGTGGTCGTGCTTGCAGCAGTTGCAAGGCACCGTCGGCAGAATCGGCCTGCGCTGGCACAAGACGTTGTTGCAAGGCATCTGAAAAATAACTTTGCAAGGCCGTTGCCAAGCCGCCGCACAAAGCCAGCGGCAATTGCTTGTCAGGATCCAGGGCCTGCGCCATCAGTTCGATCTCGGCGGCGGCGGCCTGCAGGATGACGTGCGCTGCCGCGTCATCTTTGGCGTGTGCCACCACCAGGCGAGCCAGTCGTGCAAACGCTGCCTGATCTGCTTGCGATAGCCAGTCGAGCACGATCTCGCGTGCGGTGTGTTGTCTGGCTGGCGATGCGGCAGTGTCATTGGCGCAAAATACAATGGCGGCGTTAGTCAATGTGCCTTGAACGGCACGACCGTCAAGCGCGTGCTGGACGTGATTGATTGCACGCAAGCCCATCCAGGCACCGCTGGCGTCATCGCCGGACGGAAAGCCCCAGCCATCGACCACACGTTCGCTGCCGTTCGGATACAGGGCTACACCGATGGTGCCGGTGCCGACAGCGATGATGGCGCCGGGCTGGCCCTGATGAGCGCCCAACAAGGTGGTAGTGGCGTCGCTGGCCAGCCGCAGGGTATGAAAGACAGGGGCCTGCGCCTGAAAGTCAGCCGCCCATTGCGCTACGTTGTAGCCGGCGATACCCATGCCGGCTGCCAGCCGCGACAACGGTGGTGGCGTCACGTCAACCGCGGCAAAGGCATTGGTAATGGTTTCCAGAATGACGGCCCAGGCGGTTTTAGCGCCGTTGCGCAGGGCTGAGCCAGGGCCGTTGTGTTCGATCAATACGCGACCGTCGGCATGCAGGATGCGCACCAGAGTCTTGGTGCCGCCGCCATCAACGCCGATCAGATAGTCACAAGAACTTTGCATGCGGCTACCCGATTTAGTGCTGACGCGAAGACAGCAAATTGCCCGGCTTCAAGCGGCGCAGGGCGCGGCCTTCGGCATCGAATACATGGAAGGCATGGCTGTCGGCCGACAAGGTCAATTGCTCGCCAATGTCGACATTGCGATTTCCATCGCCACGCAGCACGACATCCTGGCCACCGGACAAGCTCAGATAGATGAAGTTGGCTTCGCCCAGGTGTTCCACCAGATTGACGGTGCCCAGCAGTTGTTCTGAACCGCTATGGTTTTCATGGATATGTTCGGCGCGCAAGCCCAGGGTGACCTGTTCGCCGGGCTTGACGCCGGCGGGAGCGACATCGACCCGGATCTGCTGGCCGCCGCCGATGGAAACGATCATGGAATCGGCGGTGACGGTGGCGACCGTGCCGGGTAACAGATTCATCTTGGGTGAGCCGATGAAGCCGGCCACGAACAGATTTTGCGGATGCTGGTACAGCTCCAGCGGCGTGCCGGCCTGCTGGATCTTGCCGTCATGCATGACCACAATCTTGTCGCCCAGGGTCATGGCTTCGACCTGATCATGGGTGACGTAGACAATGGTGGCGGCCAGTTGCTTGTGCAACTTGGCAATCTCGAGCCGGGTCTGCACGCGCAGTGCGGCATCCAGATTGGACAGCGGTTCGTCGAAGAGAAACAAGCGTGGTTTGCGCACGATGGCGCGGCCGATCGCCACGCGCTGGCGCTGGCCGCCTGATAACTCGCGCGGCAAACGCGTGAGCAGATGATCGATCTTGAGAATGCCTGCGGCATGGCGGATGCGCTCGTCGATGTCGGCCTTGTTGCTGCCGGCGACCTTGAGACCGAAAGCCATGTTCTTGTAGACATTCATGTGCGGGTACAGCGCATAGCTCTGGAACACCATGGCGATGCCGCGCTTGGCCGGCGGCAGATGATTGACCACTTCGCCGCCGATGGACAGTTGACCGCTGCTGATATCTTCCAGGCCGCACAGCATGCGCAGCAGCGTCGATTTGCCACAGCCGGAAGGGCCGACCAAGACACAGAATTCACCGTCTCGGATGTCCAGATTGAGGCCGCTGAGGATATCCTGCTTGCCGTCGTAGGTTTTTTTCAAGTTTTGAATACTGACGTTTGCCATGTGATGTCTCGCTAAATAGGGTGGGGAGCGGGCCGGTTTATTTCACGGCGCCGGAGGTCAGGCCGCGGATGAGTTGGCGTGAAAACAGCATGTACAGGATCAGGACCGGGATCACCGCCAGCGACAGGGCGGCCAGTACCGAATTCCAGTCGGTGGCGTATTGCCCGATGAATTGCTGTACGCCCAGTGTGACCGTTCTGGTCTGTTCGCCCGGTGCCAGAATCAGCGGAAACCACAGGTCATTCCAGGCTGGGATCATGGTGAATACCGCCACCGTGGCAATGGCCGGACGAATCAGCGGCAGGATCACTTGAAAGAAAATCCGAAACTCGCCGACGCCATCACAGCGTGCGGCATCCTTGAGTTCGGTAGGAATCTGGCGGATGAATTCGGACAGAATCATCACCGCCAGCGGCAGCCCCTGAGCGGTGTAGACCAGAATCAGGGCCGTACGAGTGTTGATCAGATCTAGCGCCACCACCAGTTGCAGGATGGAAACGGTGCCCAGACGAATCGGGATCATGATGCCAATGGCCATGAACAGCGTCATGACACGGTTGCCGCGGAATTTGTATTCCGATAGCGCCCAGCCGGCCATGGCGCCGAACAGTACGATGAGCACCAGCGAGGCCAGTGTGACCACCAGGCTATTGCTGAAGTACAGCAAGAAATTGGTGTTCGACAAAACCTTGTGGAAGCCGATCAGCGAGAAACTGTCAGCCGTGGGCAGGGCCATGGGATTGTCGAAAATGGCTTCGCGAGTCTTGACAGAGTTGATCAGAATCAGTGCAATCGGAAACAGTGCAATGACCGCATACAGGCACAACACCAGATGCACCCAGATATGTCCGGCTGGGCCGAAACTGCGCTGCACCAGACTCGGTCGCAACGGCAGGGAAGTGATAGAGGAAGATGACATGGACGGCTCCTTACAGCGCGTAGCGGGTCAGCTTGCGCTGCACCAGATAGAAATAGCCGCCGACACCGGCCAGGATCACCAGGAACATCAAGGTGGCCACGGCGGCGCCCATGGTCGGGCTGCCGATCTGAGCTTGGTAGCCGAAGAAAGTGCGGTAGAAGAAGGTGCCTAGCAGATCACTGGAATAGTTGGGGCCGGCCAGGGCACCCTTGACCGAATAGATCAGATCGAAGGCATTGAAGTTGGCCACAAAGGTCAGAATCGTGACCAGCCCAAGTGTGGGCCAGATCAAGGGCAGCTTGATCTGCCAGAAGATGCGCATGGCACTGGCGCCTTCAGCATGCGCGGCTTCCAGTATTTCATCGGGCACCGCCAGCAGGGCGGCGTAGATCAGCATCATCGGAATACCGACGTATTGCCACACCGAGATCAGCGACAGAGTCACCAAAGCGGTCGATTCCTGTCCCAGCCAAGGGGCGAAATAGTTGCCCAGGCCGACCAGGCCCATGAGTTTTTCTCCCACGCCCCAGAGCGGTGAAATGATCAGTTGCCAGATGAAGCCGATGATGACCACCGATAGCAAGGTCGGCAGGAAAATCAGGGTGCGGTAGGTACGTGCGCCACGCAGGCCTTTGAGGCTAAATAGCGTCGCCAGCAATAGGCCGATCGGATTTTGCAGCGCCATGTGCATGCAGAAGAACTTCAGATTGTTCAACATGGCGTTCCAGAACGCCTGTGACCAGTCCGAATCGAACAGGATGGTGCGATAGTTGTCCAGCCCGACGAAGCTATGCACACCGGCGTCGCTGATGCTGTAGAAGCCCAGTCGCAAGGTGTCCAGCAAGGGTAGTGCGCTGAACAGGGAATAAATAAGGACGGCGGGTGCGAGAAAAACCGCAATCTGCCAAAAACGCGCTGTTTTCACTGCAACTCCAGATTGGTGAGCGCGTGCCGCAGGCAGCACCGGTCAGCTTGGCCGGTGCTGCTGCGTATACGCAATGCTAAAAATGACTGCGGCTGTCGTTTATTGCTGCGGTTTGTACCACTTGGCAAAACCGGTCTGGATCTTGGTTGCGGCTTCCAGCGGTGTCATCTTGCCGTTCAAGACCTGGACATTGACGTTCCACATCTCGTTTTCCATGCTTGGTGTGCCGCGATTGAGAATTTGTGAATTCACGCGGATGGTCGACGAGCAGGACTTGCGCCAGTCGATCATTTGCTTGGCAATCGGATCCTTGACCGAGATCAGGTGGTTCGACAGCGAGAAGAAGCCGGTGACCTTGTTGGTATAAATGTCTGCGAACTCTTGCGAACCCAGCCAGGCCAGGAATTTGTAGGCATCTTCCTTGTTCTTGGATTTCTTGTTGACGCCCATGCCGATGTCGTTATGGTCAGAGATATAGCAAGCATCGCCGGCCTTGGGCACGGGCGGTGGGAACACGCCCATTTCCAGCTTGCTGCTGGCATTGGTGTTGAAGTAGGCAATGTCCCAGGAACCGGCCGCATAGACGGCGCCCTGGCCCAGCGCGAACATGTTTTGGCTGTCGCCGTAAGTTTGTGCCGAAGCGCCCTTGGCCAGATACTTGCCGAGTTTGGCTTCGTATTCCCAGGCAGCGATGAATTGCGGATCGGTGAACTTGGCCTTGCCAGCGATGAGCGCCTTGCGACCGATTTCACCCTTCCAGTAATTGGGGCCAATGCCGGTGAAGAGCACTTGATGCGCTTCCCATTGGTCAGCGGTGCCAAGCACCAAAGGTGTGTATTTGCCACCAGCCTTGACCGTTTCAAGCAGCTTGAGGAACTCGGCTTCGGTCTTGGGCGGTTGCAGATTCAGTTCTTTGAAAATCTTCTGGTTGTACAGAAAGCCGTGGATCACAGACGCCATCGGCATGCAAAAAGTGTCCTTGCCATCATCGGTCTGCCATGCCACCTTGGCCGAAGCAGGGAAGGATTCCATGCCTGGCTTGCCATCGAGTTTTTCCAGATGGCCGCGGTTGTAGAGCGACAGCGACACGTCGAAGGGACGGCAGGCAACCAGGTCGCCGGCAGTGCCACCGGCTAAACGCGCGGTCAGGCTGGAGTCATATTCGGTTGGGGCGGTTGGGGTGAACTTGACGGTGATGCCAGGGTTTTTCTTTTCGAAGGCTGGGATCAGCACGTTTTCCCACAGCGCCAGATCGTCCACACGCCAGCTCTCGATGCTCAATGTACCCGCATCTGCATGGCCGCCGGCCAGTGCCATGGCGATGGTACAGAACAATGTGCTGAGCGCAAATACACGCTTGGTGCGGCTTTTTTTATTGGATTGCATCAAAGGTCTCCTTGTTGTGTGTCATTGATGAGAGCCGCTCTGAGCTTGTGTTCATGTTCGTAACTTCAGAGCCAGCGATGCGACAGTAGCATCAGGGAGAATGTGATGCGAATCACACTGGAGATAAATGCAGTTGTTTGTAAGTCATTGATTTTTATGTGGAATGAGGCTTTTTTTAGACAACTCTGATTACATAAAATTACAGGGGGGGGAGCTTGGATGGGGTAGCGTCAGTACTGGGGCGGGCGCTGATGGTGTCGTGTTTTCTTCGTGCGATATAGAGAAGGAAAGATAAGATTACATTTCTTTACGAAACATCAATTCAATTAATGTTCTTATCACGTTGTTCCGTTATTTCTACTGCACCGTGCTACACAAATGTATCCTGTAGCGCTGGAAAATTCCACGATAGCAGCGCCAAATTGCTTAATGACGACCTGTCGGCTATAGTCTCTGGCGCTTGGAGACATACAACATAAATGATAAAAATGAGACGTATGGTCATGCGGGAAATCCGTTCACACCACTGCAGATGTGCTGCCGCATTGCTGCTGGCTATGCTGGCTACTCTATTGCCTGGTGCCGTGCGTTCTGCCGGGACGGTGCCGGCATCTGCGCCGACGTCGTTGCAGGTAGTGCATTGGTGGACTTCCGTGGGCGAACGGCGTGCCGTGGATGTCTTGATTCATGCACTGGCCGAACAGAACATTCAGTGGCGTGATGCTGCCATTCCTGGCGGTGCCGGCATCGGCGCCGGCAAGGTGCTCAAGAGCATGGTGCTGGCCGGGCATGCTCCGGAGGTGACGCAGTTGAATGGCGTGATTTTCGGTGAATGGGCCGATCTCGGCCTGTTGTTGGAGCTAGACAGCGTAGCGCAGCAGGGCAGTTGGCAAAGATTGTTATTTCCGACGGCCTGGTCACTACTCAACAATCACGGTCATGTGGTGGCGGCGCCATTGGGCATACACCGCATTAACAATCTTTACTACAACACGGCTATTTTCAATCGGCTCGGATTGACTGCGCCTAAGACTTGGGAAGAGTTCGAACAAGTTTCGGCACGTCTGCGACAGGCCGGAGTTACGCCGCTGGCGCAGAGTAGTGAAGCCTGGCAGGTGGCGACGTTGTTTGAGACGCTGGCGCTGGCCGAAAGCGGTCCAGGTTATTACCGTCAGTTATTTGTTGATTTGAGTCCGCGCGCTTATGCCGATGCCCGCCTGCTGCACATTCTGCAACGCTTGCGCAGTCTCAAGCAAGCCATGGCTCAGCCAGTGCTCGAACGTCCATGGACCGAGGTCGCGCGCAGTCTGGCAGACGGCGAAGCGGCCATGTTCATCATGGGAGATTGGGTCAAGGGCGAGTTCAATGCCTGGGGCTTGAATGTGGATCAGCAGTTCGGCTGCGCTGCAGTGCCGGGAACGGCGGAGTATCACTTGTACAGCATCGATACGTTGGCCATGTTTGCGGGTGATTATTCGCACCAGCCGCAACAGGAGGTGCTGGCGCAGATTGCCATGTCACCCGTGGTGCAAGCCGACTACAATAAATTCAAGGGTTCCATTCCAGTATGGCGTACGCCGGATCTGAGTCGGATGGACCGTTGTGCGGTCAATTCCTGGCGTGTGTTCAGCAAAGGTGGTGCTTACCAGGCTCCCAGTCTGGTGCATCGCATGGCCGCCGACGAAACCACCAAAGACGCCATCATTGCTGAGGTGCGACGGTTTTTTGTCGATGACAGGATTACCGTTATCGATGCGCAACAACGTCTGGCATCGATTGCGCGAGCCTTGTCGCGCAACGGAAAAACAGATTGAGCAGTGTACAGTGCAACCAGAATAGAAACGGAATGCAAGCAATGGCCCGCAAGATATTGATTGTTGATGACGACCAGAAAACGCGTACTTTATTAAAGACCTACCTGGAAAAAAACCAGTATGAAGTCCATCTTGCGCATAACGGCGAAGCATTTCTGGCTGAATTTCAACGTTATGCCGAGGAACTGTCCCTGGTCATTCTCGATGTGATGCTGCCTGATACCGACGGTTTTGCCTTGTGCAAGACGGTAAGGCACAAATCCAATGTACCCATCATTATGCTCACGGCCAGTTCCGATGAAACTGATCGAGTGGTCGGGCTGGAGCTGGGTGCCGATGACTACATTGCCAAGCCGTATAGTCCGCGCGAACTGCTGGCTCGCATCAAGGCGATCCACCGGCGCATCGGCATCGACCACGCGACCGTGCCACGCTTTTATCGTTTCGTCGGCTTTACGCTCGATACCGTTGAACGGACCTTGCTCGATAGCGCTGGCGAAGTGGTACCGTTGACGGGCATGGATTATCAGTTGCTGAAATATTTCGTGGAGCACCCTGGCGATGTACTCGACCGTAATGTGCTCTCAGAAGAAACACGCGGACGTGACTCCGGGCCGATGGACCGCTCGCTCGATGTGCAGATCAGCAAATTGCGTCTGCGCCTCAACGACGATGGCAAGCAACCGCATCTGATCAAAACGGTGCGCGGTGCCGGTTATGTGTTTTCTGCCGACGTTACGGTCGCGGCGGCCTGAGTTGTGAGTCAACTGCGATCTGCACTGCATCAGTGCGCCAGACGCCTGTTCCGGCAAGGGACGACTGTGGGCACCTTGCTCGACCTGGTGCTGCCCAATTCTTTGCTGGGCCGCCTGTCGGTGGTGATGATTTTCGGCGTGCTGGTCACACAACTGGCCGGAGGCTTGATCTGGGCTGCGCAATTGCGTTCCAAGTCCGAGGTGGAAACACGCATCGCGGCGCAACATCTGGCCCATAGTGCGGCGGGTGCAATCCGTTATTTCATGAGTTTGCCGTCAAATTACCGGCCTATCATGATTCAGCAGTTGCGCGAAATGGGCGGTACGCGGTTTTTTATTACTGCCAATAATGCCGAGTTGAAGATTCCTGCCATTGGTGACAATGGACTGGCCGATATCGCCGTGACTGTCGCTACGGATACGCTCAAGGAAGATTTGCCATTCCTGCCGCAATTTCGCCTCGTCTTTGCCTGGCCGGACAACCTGCCGGTGTCCGACGACGGCCTCAAGATCGGTGACTTGCCCGAGAGCTGGGTGCAGCACATATTACTGATTAAGCCTAATCCTGCGCCGGTGCTGGTGATCCAAACCCAGATCGAAGCGGGCAAGTGGCTGTACCTGGCGGCATTGATGCCCAATCCTTACTTTCTCGATAGCGGCAATCCTTTGTGGTTGGACCGTGCGATGTTGCAAGGGCTATCGTTGGCAGCGATTCTATTGTTGACGATTCTGGTGGTGCGCTGGACGACGCGCCCGTTGGCGGCATTGTCAGATGCTGCCGAAGCGTTCGGTAAAGGCGAGACCGTGCCGGAACTGCCCGAAACCGGCAGTCGAGAATTTGTCAAAACCGCACGCGCTTTCACTGCCATGCGCGAACGTATAAAACGTTATCTGGAAGACCGCGAGCGCCTTTTTGTGTCGATTTCCCATGATCTGCGCACGCCCATTACGCGCCTCAAACTGCGTACCGAGTTGCTCGATGATGACGAAATACGTACCGAGTTTCACGACGATCTGGACGAGCTTGACATGATGGTCAAGGGCGCCTTGCAATCAGTCAAAGACAGCGATATTCACGAAAATCGCACCGAAGTGCGGCTCGATGCGCTGGTCTCAAGAATGATTCGCGACGCTGCCATGGCCGGCCATGAAATCGCCTTTACGCCGTCCGGCATTAATGTCATGGCCAAACCGCTGGCGCTTAAACGCGCCATTGGCAATTTGTTCGACAATGCCTTGTTTTATGGAAAAAAAGTTGAAATCACCATCCGCCAGTCGCATGCAGCGACTGCTGAACTGGTCGAAATTGAAATTCGTGACCATGGGCCAGGTGTGCCTGAGGAAGCAATGGGAAGCCTGTTTCAACCCTACGTACGGCTGGAGCATGGACGCAACAGCAATAGCGGCGGAATGGGTTTGGGACTGGGCATTGCGCGTAATATCGTACAGGCCCACGGCGGCGAGCTACTGTTGCGTAATCATCCACAGGGCGGCCTGATTGCCATCATCATCTTGCCTGCAAGATAAATTTTCTCTAATGTAATCCGTATTATTTGATCTCATTTGGTGTGTTGGTTACATAAAGATACGAAGTACAATGTCGTAAGATAAAAAAGACAACCGGGAGACATCTTTATGCCAAGACGCAGCTGTTGCGGACGTTTGCACGGTGCGCTGATACTGGGTACGGCTTTGTCTTTGTCTTTCGTCAGCGCCCAGGCATTGGCGCAGCAGGAGTCATGCAAAAAAATTGTCATCTCCGATGATTCCGATTACGGACCGATGCACTGGTATGACGGTAAAAAATTGACTGGTGTCAGTATCGATGTCGTTACCGCAGCATTGAGCGCCATGCAGATCCCCTATGAAGTGCGATTTATGGGACCCTTGCAAAGCGTGCTTGAAGCCGCCAAAAGAGGCGAGCTCGATATGATCGCCTCGCTCAAGGAGACGCCGGCGCGGCGCGAATATCTGGCGTTTACCAAGGAAGCCGTATTTGCCAATCCGGTGGCAGTGTTTGTTGCCCGCGACAGGACTTTCACCTATACCAAATGGAGCGATCTGATTGGCAAAAAGGGCGGGATCTCACAGGCCAATCAGTTTGGCGACGGTTTTGATGAGTTCATGGAAAAAAATCTTGTCGTGGAAGTCGAGAAGAAGACTTACATGAATTTCACCAAAGTCGATATGGGGCGCATTGATTATCTGATTACCGGCTATTACAGCGGTTTGGCTTATTTAAAGCAAAGCGGACAACAGGACCGCTTCGTGGCTCTCAAACCGTTTGTCTCCGACGCCCAGAGCATGGTCGCCATCAGCAAACGCAGCCCTTGTCTAAAATACCTGCCAGCGTTGGATAAACAATTGGCAATCATGCGCCAGCAGGGACAACTCAACGCGATACTGGAACGAAATCTGGCAGCGTTTTGAGTAAAGTTTTCCATTGGGTCTGCCTCGAACCTGACATGATTTGGTAATTCATTCTGCAAGCGCAGGAATCAATGTGTATACAGGAATACAATAGACGTTTTTCGTCATCATCATTTTATTGAGCCGCATGGACCAGTCAGCCCGCGTAGAACATTTGTTGGAACGCCATAATGAACGGCACAAAGATCATGCTGTGATTCTCTTGCATGGTTTGTGCGGTTCCAACCTGGAAATGGGCGCAATTCCTAAAGCGCTCAAAAAAGCTAACTGCACTGTCGTCGACATGCAGATCCCGCATTATTCTGCAGCACTTTCCGAAACCGGTGTAACGCCTAACTGGATGGACTGGTGCGCGCAAGTTGAAAGCAAGATCAGTAAGCTCAAGGAAGATCACAAGACCGTCTCATTGTGCGGTCTGAGCATGGGCGCGACGCTGGCGCTGGCGGTCGCATCGATGAACCGCGATATTCTTTGCGTGGTGCTGTTGTCGCCGATCTTGCGTTATGACGGCTGGTCGATTCCCTGGTACAACGGGGTGATGAACCTGCCGTATTTCTTTGGCTTTCGCAACTGGAGCTACAAGGAAAGCGATCCCTACGGCATCAAGAATTTTGAAATGCGCCGACGCGTGGCCGCATCGCTGAAAAAAGACGGTGTGGCGGCAGTGGGCGCGGCAGCGATTCCGGCGCGTCATCTGTGGGCGGCGCAAAACCTCATGCGCTATGTGCGCAAGTCGCTCTCGCAAGTGCGTGCCAGCACGCTGGTTTTGCATTCCATCGATGACGAAACGGCGGCGCCGCGAAATGCGGAAGTGGTCATGCAGGAAATCGGCTCGGAAGTACGCAAGATTGTCTGGCTGGGAGACTGCTATCACATCATTACCGTTGATAATGAACGAGAGATTGTCACCAATGAAACCGTTCAGTTTATTCGCCGCCATATCGACATGCATAGCAACGACCTGTCGTTGAAGTACCTGTTGAATAATTCCCCTCTTAAAGATCGCCGACACGGCCCAAGTTGATCAGATTGTAATGACACGCATATCATCAAACGCATCAGGAGGCACCATGGGTGTCGCCAAACTGAGAAATGCCAAACGCTGGCGAAGTGGCGGCCCGCATGCGCTGTTGGTCTGCACCGCTGGCTTCATTGTGGCTTTCGTACTGCGCTATCTGCTCAGTCCTTTGGTCAATGAATACATGACCATGCTGTTTTTCGCCATCAACTGTATTGTCATGAGTTACTTCTATGGCTATGGCTATGCACTGGGCTTGCTGGTGGTGAGTACGCCTACGGCCTTGATCGTGTTTCGCAAGCCTTATTTTGTGATCGATGCCATGGCTGACAGCGACATCTTCACGATCCTGGTGTATGGCACCATCGTTATGCTGGCCTCGGGTATCATCGAGTGGCTGCAACGCGAGCGCTATTCGGCGATATTGCAGCAACGGGTGTCTGAAACCCGTTATCAGATGCTGATTGAAACCGACCAGGCGCGCCGCGCCGAATATGCGGAACATTTTGCTGCCATGAAGAAGGCGCAAGAAGGCAGCGTAGCGCCTGAGTCAGATGCCAAGTGATTTAGCTGGTGGCTGCCAATAACTGACGCAAGGTAGCGACCGTATAGTCGATTTCGGCGGCGCTGGTATAACGGCCCAGCGAAAAACGGATGGCACTGCGCGCCAACGCTTCGGAGCGACCCAGCGCCGAGAGTACATAAGATGGAACGTCGTTGGCTGAATTACAGGCGGACCCGGCAGACACGGCAATATCGAATAACTGTCCGGCTACGGTGATGCCCGGACCAAGATCCACGTCGAAACTCACATTGAGGTTGTGCGCGATGCGCTGCTCGGCGCTGCCGTTGAGGACGACTCCCGGCAAACTACGCAAGCCGTCCCACAGGCGCTCTCGCAAGAGTGCAATTCGCGCCCCTTCTTCGGTCATCAACGCAGCCGCCAGTGCAAATGCTTCCCCCATGCCGACAATTTGATGCGTAGCCAGAGTGCCCGAACGCATGCCGTTTTCATGACCGCCGCCATCAATCTGCGCGGCCAGCTTGAGTGCCGGGTTATGCCGCACGAACAGGGCACCGATGCCTTTGGGGCCGTAGATCTTGTGGGCGCTGAAGGACATCAGGTCCACCTTCAGTTCGCGCAGGTCAATGACCAGTTTGCCAGCCGCTTGCACAGCATCAACGTGGAACACGATGTCACTCTGGGCGCAGATTTCGCCGAGCGCGGCGATGGGCTGGATCACGCCAATTTCATTATTGACCATCATCACCGAGGCCAGAATGGTATCGGCACGCAAGGCCGCTTCGAACTGCGCGGTGGTGATCAGGCCGTCTTCTTGAGGCTGCAGTACGGTAAGCTCAAAACCGGCGCGTTCCAGCGTATGCATGGTATCGAGCACCGCCTTGTGCTCAGTGGCAACAGTGATCAGGTGATTGCCACGGCCACGTTCTCGCAGAGCCAAAGCGGCGCCCTTGAGGGCTAAATTGTTGGATTCAGTGGCGCCCGAGGTCCAGACGATTTCGGTCGCCTTGGCGCCGATGAGCGCGGCGACCTGCTTGCGCGCCTTTTCCACCGCCGCCTTGGCTTCCCAGCCGAAAGTGTGCGAACTGCTGGCCGGATTGCCAAATTTTTCGGTCAGATAAATACACATCTTGGCCGCTACCGCCGGATCTACCGGTGTGGTAGCCGAATAATCAAGGTAGATCGGCAATTGCAGTGCAGCAGGGATAGCAGTAGCGGAGGCGGGAGCGTTCATGGCGGAGCATTCTCAGTGTTAACGGTGCTACATTACGATAAAAATTCTAGTAAAAAACAGATATCAATCGGTTTTTTAATGCGTTTCGCGCATTTTCATTAAAGGCTGCTGAAACAGGCCGTTCAGCCAATAAACATTTTCCGCATTAACATTTGCGAATTTATTATACTGAATTGGAATATAGATGTGTCTATAATCCGAAAATCATATAAAAGATCTTCGCATGGACTTAAATCAACTGGAAGCCTTTTCAGCGGTGATGACGATCGGTAGCGTAACTGCTGCCGGGCGTAGCTTGGGGCGGTCACAACCGGCGGTGAGCAAGGCTATCCAGGATCTGGAGAGCGAGCTCGGTTACGCCTTGTTTGACCGTAACGGGCCGCGCGTGACGCCTACGGACAAGGCTTTTCTTCTGTATGAGGAAGTCGAGCGCTCGCTGGTGGGCTTGCGAACCATCCGTGCTCGGGCCGAGGAAATCGGCCGTGGCGAGCAGCAAGCCTTACATTTGGTGGCGACGCCGGCGTTAGCCTCGACGATCATGCCGGTAGCGATGAAATTGGTGCAGCAAGACGGTTTGCCCCAGCAGATCCAGTTACGCAGTGCCTCGGCCGAGCAGGTCGTGCATGCGGTGTTGCATCGTACCGTCAGTCTTGGGCTGACCAGTCTGCCGGTGGCGCATCGCGGCGTTGAGCTGCATTGGATCGGGCAAGCGCCCTGCGTGGCGGTGTTGCGCGCGGATCATCCGCTGGCGGCAGCCGACAAGCTACACATTGATACCTTGCGCGCACAGCCGCTCATTACCTTGTCCAATCGCTATCGTCTACGCCAGCGTATCGACATGGCACTGGAGCAGGACAAGCCGCTCGCCGTGGCGATCGAAACCAATACTTCCCTGAACGCCATCATGGCCGCGCATGCCGGATTGGGCGTGGCGCTGGTGGAGCCAATAACGGCGCTGGGCATGCCCATCGAAGGCTTGGTGGTGCGTCCACTGGCGGTCAATATTCCATTTTATTTTGGCGTGGTGACGCCGTACGGCAAACCGGTCGATCCGCTCACGCAGGCATTGATTGGGGCCATAGAAACCGCCGCACAAGAGATTTTGCATGGCTTTGTCAAACGTGCAGCCAGCGAGCATGACGATTTACTCTGAACGGCAGCCAATCATGAACATAAAGGATGGTCATCGTGAGTGACGCAAATAAACCGGATAGCACGGCAATCGGTCTGGCGGCGCTAGAAGCGCGTCTGCAACAGGATCTGGATTGGCTGGAATTGCCGGCCAAGCAATGGATGCCGATGACCGCTATGGACGGTGTCGAGGTGCTGGACGTGGCCATCATCGGTGCCGGTCAGGCCGGCATGGCAGCGGCGGTAGCGCTGCGCCATCTGGGTATCCGGGCCGTCATGTTCGACCAGGCGCCCGAAGGTTTTGAAGGCCCTTGGGCTACCACGGCACGCATGGAAACCCTGCGCTCACCCAAAAAACTGACCGGCCCCGCGCTGGGTTTTGCTGCGCTCACTTTCCGTGCCTGGTTTGAAGCGCAATTCGGCTTGGTGGCGTGGGATGCACTGGACAAGATTGCGCGCCTGCAATGGATGGATTATTTGCGTTGGTACCGCCAGGTACTGCAACTGGAGGTGCGCAATGAGCATCGCCTGCAGGCGCTCTTGCCGCGCGCCGACGGTGTGGTGCAACTGACGCTGCACAGCCCGGCAGGCGTCGGGCAAGTGCTGGCGCGGCGCGTGGTGCTGGCGACTGGCCGCGATGGTCTGGGCGGTGCGTTGTTGCCGGAGATTGCTCAGCATTTGCCGCGTGATCGCTGGGCGCATTCATCCGATGCCATGGATTACGCCACCTTGGCGGGCAAGCGTATTGGTGTCATCGGCGCCGGTTCCTCTTCCATGGATAGCGCTGCCACGGCGCTGGAAGCGGGCGCGGCCAGTGTCGATTTATTGATCCGCCGGCAAGAATTGCCGCGTATCAATAAAGGTAAAGGCTCCGGTAGCCCAGGTTTGACCAATGGACACTTGCATTTGCCCGATGCCTGGAAATGGCGCATCCGCCATTACGTCAATGTGCAACAAACGCCGCCGCCCAGCGGTAGCGTACGCCGGGTGTCGGCGTTCCCGAATGTGCGCTTCATTTTCGGTGCTCCCATCGACAGTATTGATGTCGGCACCGATGCGTTGCGGGTGACCACACCGCGTGGCGTATTTGCCTACGATTTCCTGATTTTCTCGACCGGTTTTCAGGTCGACTGGAGCCTGCGTCCCGAGTTCGCGGCGATAGCGCCGCATATCCGTACTTGGCGTACGCGTTACATCCCACCGCCGGGCGAGGAGGACGAGGAGCTGGCCGACAGCCCCGATGTCGGCACCGCCTTCGAATTCCAGCAAAAGCAGCCTGGCGCCATGCCAGGTCTGGAGCGGGTGCACTGTTTCTGTTACCCGGCAGTGTTAAGCCATGGCACGCTGTCGGGCGATATTCCTGCCATTAGCGACGGTGCCCAGCGTCTGGCGCAAGGGATTGCGGCCTTGTTCTACAACGAAGATATCGATTTCCATTACCGCAACATCCAGGCCTATGCCGAGCCCGAACTGGCCGGCGACGAGTGGACGCCATCGGCGCCAACCGAGGCAGAGCGAGCGGCCTTGCACAGGACGCTGCGGTGAGCGCGGCGATTTTGCGCAGCGTCATGCAGGCGCTGGCGGTGTTGCTGTTGATGACGCTCATCGTCTTCTTCGGCCTGCATATGATCGGCAATCCAATCGATACCTTGATCGGTCAGGACGTCGATCAGGTAGACCGGCTGCGCATCATCAAGGAACTCGGACTGGATCAGTCGATCTGGCACCAGTATCTGGCCTTCCTCAACGGCGCACTGCACGGCAATCTGGGCAATAGCTTCGTCTACAACGAACCGGCCATCAAACTGATTTTTCAGCGCTTGCCTGCCACTTTGGAGTTGGCCTTTGCGGCCCTGATTCTGGCGGTATTGACTGGTGTGCCGCTGGGCTTGCTGGCGGGGCTTTATCCGCAGCATCCTTTGTCGCGGCTAGTGATGACGGGTAGCATCCTTGGTTTTTCATTGCCCACCTTCTGGATCGGTCTGATGCTCATCATGGCCTTCAGCGTCACATTGGGCTGGCTGCCTTCGGGTGGGCGCGGTGCTACTGCCGGGCTGTTCGGTGTGCAATGGTCGTGGCTCACCGTTGATGGCTGGCGTCACCTGATTTTGCCGGCGCTGAATTTATCTCTGTTCAAGATTTCTCTGGTGATCCGCCTTACGCGCGCCAATGTGCGCGAGGTGCTGCCGATGGATTACGTCAAATTTGCCCGCGCCAAAGGCCTGACACCGCTGCGCGTGGTCCTCATGTATGTGCTGCGCAATACGCTCATTCCGCTGGTGACCGTGCTCGGTCTGGAGTTTGGCTCGACCATTGCATTCGCAGTGGTGACTGAAAGCATCTTTGCCTGGCCCGGCGCAGGCAAGCTTATCCTGGACAGCATCAATGCCCTCGACCGGCCGGTGATTGTGGCTTACATGATGGTCATTGTCTGTCTGTTCGTGACCCTTAATCTGGTGGTTGATCTGCTCTACAAGGTACTTGATCCGCGTGTGCGT
>Ga0302155_10000877_pt1 | contig 22443 bp, 23 predicted proteins | sample I_Bog_N3_1_FD_193508 | JGI IMG/M metagenome (GOLD analysis project Ga0302155, IMG submission 193508) | Peat permafrost microbial communities from Stordalen Mire near Abisko, Sweden - I_Bog_N3_1 | ecosystem: Environmental > Terrestrial > Soil > Wetlands > Peat | place: Sweden: Abisko, Stordalen...
CTCCTGCATCCGGAGCCCCTTTCGCCCGAAATCACGGATCTGCTTAAGGAGTCCGGAGACTCGCAATCCGATTTGCTTGCCTTGGTTTCCCGCATTCGCCTGATGGTGGCGGCGGCAATATGCGGGATTACTCTCCTGTACCAGGGGAGTCTTGCATTCTATTACTGGTCCAAGACACGCGGCTCGAAGTAGGGATCCAGCCCGCCCAATCGCCCTGCATGGGGTCCAAAGGGGGGCGAGTACAACGGGATCAGGATCCTTCGGGACCCGCCGCCGGGAATGCCTATGATCCTTGCCCCGGCCCCGGGCCCACTGAGAGAATACCGTTCGCACTTCGACGAACCGGCATGGCCTCCCCCAATCCCCGCATCCCCAGAACCGTGATCGCTGGCATCGCTCTGGCTGTGTTGCTGGACACGGTGATCCAGATCACCTGGAAATTGGCGGTCGCCGGAATCCCCGACGACGCGTCATTGGGCGCCACTGTCTCGGGGGCGCTGTCGGGCCCGTACTTCTACGTGGCCATGCTGGCCTTTGGGGCCCAGCTCATCAATTGGATGCGCGTCCTGGCGCGGGCCGACCTAAGCTACGCGCAGCCGTTCACGGCGCTCAGCTACCTGACGGTGCTCACCCTTTCGAGCCACACACTCCATGAGCATCTTTCCCCCGCGAGGCTCTGCGGCGTCGGAATGATCCTTGCAGGCGTGTTTCTGATCAGCAGGACGTCCCACCGGACCCCGGACGTCCAAAGGGGAACCCGCGCATGAGCGGGTCATCCACGGGACTTGCGCTCGTCGTGGCCGCGGTGGCGGTCGAGAGCTTGGCCCAGCTCCTCCTCAAGGTCGGTGCAACCGGAGGCGCCGCGTGCCTGGCTTCGAAATACCGCGCCCGAGTCGCAAGGATCGCGTCCCTGGGCAGGCCTGCGCCCTGGATCACGCTCGGAGTCGGGGCCTATTGTCTGGAGGTATTCCTCTACACGCTTGCCCTCCATCACCTGGACGTGAGCGTGGCGTTCCCCTTGGGGAGCCTGTGCTTCGTGGGCGTGGCGCTCCTCTCGCGCGTCTTCCTTGGGGAGGCCGTGGGCCGGACCCGCTTCGCCGGCGTTGCATTGATCATCCTGGGCTCGGCCTTCCTGGCCTGGTGAGCATGGATGCTGCCGGGAACGCGTTGCGGGTGGAGTTCGTGGATTCAGCCGCGCGGATCGACGGTGGGCTGTGGGACGCATGCTTTCCCGCGCCTCTCGAGGGCCGGTTCTGGTATGAGACCCTCGAGGCAAGCGGCCTGTCCGGCCAATTCGAGTTCCACTATGCACTCGTGAAGTCTGGCGACCGGACCCTCGGGATCGCGCCCTGCTTCGTTCACAACGTTCCCGTGGCGCTCGTCGCCCCGCGTGCCGTGGCCTGGGTGCTGGACCGACTCTCGCAGTGGTTTCCCCGGATCGGCTACCAGCGGACGCTCTTCGTGGGGTCTCCGTGCTCGGACGAGGGCACGATTGGCCTCGTGGACGGCGTGGCGCTCGGGGACGTGGCCGGGGTGCTGGGATCCGCGCTCGTTGCGAAGGCCTCTGAGCTCGGGGCCCCCATGATCGTCTTCAAGGATTTTCCGGAAGGGGCCATGGCTGGCCTGACGTCCTTGAGCGGACGTGGCGGGTTCTTTCCCATGGTGAGCTTCCCGGGGACGCTCCTTAGGCTCCAGGGAAGGGACATGGACGCCTATCTCCGGTCGCTCAGCGGAATGCAGCGCCACAACCTGCGCAAGAAATGGAAGCGCTCGAAGGCCCTGCTTTCCCTCGACTCGCGCGTGGTCCGGGCGCCCTGCGACTCCGAGCTCGAAGAGATCTACGGCCTTTTTGTCCAGACCTACCTGAAGGGGCGCACCAAGTTCGAGAGGCTCGACCTAAAATTTTTTGAGGCGGTCCGAAAGCACCCCGAGGCGCACTTCATCGTACAGCGCGACGCAAAGACAGGCGCCCTCGTCGCCTTCATGCTGGTCTTCCATTTGGGCAGCCGTGTCGTCAACAAGTTCATCGGGATCGACTACGGCCGTGCCGGCCAGACCTACCTCTACTTCCGGCTTTTTGCGGCGGCGCTGGATTTCGCACACGGGGTCTCTGCCGCCGAGATCCAAAGCGGACAGACCGGCTACCGGGCGAAGCTGGACCTGGGCCACCGTCTCGTGCCGCTCCACAATCTGGTCCGGCACTCAAACCCGCTGGTCCACGCCCTGTACCGAGCGGTCGGTAGCCGAGTCACCTGGTCGGGGCTGGACGACGACTTGAAGATCTTCCTTCGGGCGCATCCCGAAGAGGTTTCCCGTGCCGCACCTCGGTAGCACCGGCGCCGCGGGTCCGGAGGTTCCCTGGTGCACTGCGGCGGACGGGTCGAATCCGAACGCGACCGCAGCCCCGGATCTCATCCGGCTGGCCCCCTTCAAGCCCGGGACAAAGCGGTGCCCCTCCTACAGGGATCGTTCGTGCGACAGGTGAGCCCTCCCGCTCCTCAACCGGCGTAATCGATCAAACGTCTTGCCATCCGAGACTCGCCGCGGGGACACTGCCGAAGTGGCCAGCCCGGCGCCCCCGCCTCCTTCCCTTGAACCCACCGGCGTTCCGCGTGGCGCGGCCCTGGGGCTCGCCGCCTCACTCGTCGCGTTCGGGGTGGCCGCAAAGGGATTCACGGGCCACGTCTGGGAGGATTTCCTGATCACTTTCCGTTTCAGTGATAATTGGGTGCAGGGCCATGGATTGGTCTATCAGCCCGGCGAACGGGTGTTCGGATTTACGTCGCCGCTCGATGCGGTCCTCCCTGCGCTGTTCAAGGCGGTCCTCGGAGGCTCCGACTATCAAAGGGCCCTCTGGGCTTTTGCGGTCACCTCGCTGGCGGTGCTTGCTGCGGGCCTCGTGGCCTACGCGGGTCTTCTCAGGGATGAACCCCGGCCACGCGCGAGGGCCCAGATCCTGACGCTGGTCGTTCTCTGCGCGCTCAACGTGAAGCTCCTGATGAACACGATCAACGGCCAGGAGGCGGGCCTTTGGGGCGGATTCCTGCTCATGAGTCTTTACGCACTCCTTCGGCCGGGTGCCGGATGGAGCGGCCTGGGTCTCGCGGCGGCGGGCCTGCTCTGGACACGTCCGGACAGCCCGGTGCAGATCCTCCTCCTGGGAACCGGTGCGTTCCTCTTCTCCGGGGAACCCCGCCGCGCCCTGGCGTTTCGCATCCTGAAGGCGTCGGCGCTCTGTGCGCTTCTCTACCTTCCCTGGTTTCTCGGGACCACGCTCTATTACGGCTCGCCCGTCCCGAACACCATCATCGCAAAGATCAACATGCTCGGGGGCGTTCCAGGCCTGGAACCGAAAGTGGCGGCGTTCCTGGGAATCCTGCCCCAGGCGATCGCCCGGGGCTTTGAGCCTATCTATAGCGAAGCCGGCGGCTGGCCGGCATGGGTGAACGGGTTCGGGCTGGCCGTGGGCGTGTTCTGTTCCCTCTACTGGCTCCTCCCCTCGGGGGACCGGATCGGGCGGATCGCCTCGTTCGCCTATCTCGGCTCCGCAGCCTATCTCGCCTTAGTGGGAGTCTCGGGGCTCATGTTCCCCTGGTACTTCGTCCCCTGCTGCATCATGGGTTCGGTCGTGCTCTCCCGGGTCGTCGGTCGAGCGCTCGGCGGGAACGGGCGCGTACGGGTACCCGCCATCGCGGCCCTCTCGGTCCTGACCCTGGCCCTGGGATACCAAATGGCCTTTTCGCTCGTCCAGCTGAAGATCCGACAGGATTTGGTGGAGGAAGGAATACGCAGGAAGGTCGGCGAGTGGCTGCACGACCATATACAGCCCGAGGAAACCGTCTTCCTCGAGCCGATCGGCTACATCGGCTACTACAGCCAGGCACACATCCTGGACTACCCGGGACTTGTCGCGCCGTCGGTCGTGCGCACCCGCCGCGAAATCGGCGAGGATTTCTACGGGTGCATCTACGTGCTCAAGCCCGATTGGCTGGTCCTAAGAGACCGAGAGCTGCCCGGATTCAAGCAGAGGCCGGAAGTCCGCGCTCACTACCGGTACGCCACCTCGTTTGATGCGGGTATCCGAACCGACTATTACAGGAGCCTTCCCGGAAGCGGCTACCTCGAGGCGGACAGCCATATGATCATCCTGCAGAGGATACGGTAGGGTGTCGTTTAGACCGTTAAAACGACGCGCCCAGCACCAATAACCTGAAAGCATTATTTCTTTACCGGGGCCAGGACGAACGGATCTTGGCCCAGCCAAAGGCAGCGGGAATCAATTTCCCGATCATAACGAAGAAATCGAAGCAATTGGCCATCCCTAGCCGGCTACCCTCGCGTGGCGAAGATCGGGAAGGAAATCTCTTACCAAATGTGGGCTGATATTACGCCCTTCCCTTGCATCTGGAGGTCGATTTTGGAGGAAGCAATTCGGTGCCCTTAGACTTATATTGGATATGCCTTATCAACAACTTAGGATATATAGTTACTCTTGAATGTTAGGCGTGATCGGGCATGGCTCGCGGTATGAAATTGAAATCGTGGGCCCCTTCCCGGAAGTCGGCCTCTCTCTCCTTCATTGATCCGCCCGTTGATGCCGTCGTGCGCCTGGAGGCAGCTGCAATTGAAGACCACGACATAGCTCGCCTCGCACTTGGATTACTTGAATCCATGACAACCGCCGAGAGCCGGGTGGTATTCCCCTATTATCGAGCCCGGGTTCAGGACTGGCGGCGATTCCCGTATGGTCTCCAGAAGAGTGTTAACGCCCTCCTAGCATGGGCACTGAATACCGACCGAAAGGATTGCACCGAAATCTATCGGTCGGCGGATAGAATTGCCGCAGCAGTCCGCCAAGAGCGCATGGAATCTCCGCTTGGGAGAAGGTATCGGAGACGAGCCGGTCAGCTCATGCGCCAGTATCCAGCCTCTCTACAGCCAAATTCGGTAAAACCCATCAAAACCTACGATTTGCTCAGAGAACTGAGAGGCAAGCCATTGACTGATGGAGTGATACTGATGACTAAGCCGATTAATTCCTGCGTCCTCCAGATCGTACCTCAAAACGCCTCTCTGAACAGCACTTGGAATCCCGGAGCACTAACGATCCGTCTCAACGATGACGGGTATACAATCCAGAGTATAACCTTGGCACTCGAGATCCCAATACAATGCCACTCGACCGGCTCTCGAACGGTTAGGGGAGACCTCGTTGATTACTTCGAAACAGGCACAGAAGGGGTAATCTGGACTGTAGACGACGAATGTCTTCACGGGCGTGAGGCAATGGAGGTAATCTGCGAAGGAGACCACCTGACAGTCCTAGATCCTATGGGACTTGTCGTTTGGAAGGGAGTGATCCGTTGCGACAAAAAGGTAGGACGGAGGCCCTATCCCATAAACCCAAAATATGGCCAACAATGCGCGTTGGGACACTGGATTCATTGGGTTCAAAAAGGTTTCAAGCCCGATGCCTGGGCTGAATTCTTTATCCGCGCGGAATACGACCGCTTTCAGGGCATCCTGGTTCGTGGCAAGCGCTGTACGCGAAACCCTAAATTCGGACCCGCGGTTGATTAGGAGACCTTCGCCATGAACAAAGACATCGAAGGAAAAGAGGTCCCTGTGCTTCCCCCGATAAAACGGACACGCGTTGGGCCTGATGTTGTTTAGTTAGCTGAGGTTGGATTCGTAGTCGAGCGGGCTTTGGTAACCGAGGGCCGAGTGGAGGCGGGTACGGTTATAAAAGCCCTCGATGTAATCAAAGATGGCCGTTCTGGCTTCTTCGCGGGTGCGGAAGCGACGTCGGTGGACGAGCTCGTTTTTCAGGCTGCTCCAAAAGGCTTCCATGGCTGCGTTGTCGTAGCAGTTTCCTCGGCGGCTCATGGAGGCCACGAGGCCGTGGTCGGCCAGGGCATCACGGTAGGCAGCGCTGGCGTATTGGACACCACGGTCGGAGTGGTGGACGAGGCCGCGCTCGGGCTGGCGCTGGTTCAGAGCCATCCTGAGGGCGTCCAAGGGCAATGCGGTGTCGAGGCTGGGCCCCATGGCCCAGCCGACCAGACGCCTGGTGCAGCGGTCGAGGACGCCGGCGACGTACAGCCAGCCCTCGGCCGTCGGCACGTAGGTCATGTCACTGACCCATACCTTATTGGCCTGGGTGGGCGGCGCCATCGTTGCCAGCCTGTTGGGAGCAATCGGATGATCATGGCAGCTGTCCGTCGTGCGGATCCGGAAGCGGCTCTTCTGGCGGCCGCGCAGGCCCGCCTGGCGCATGAGCCGGGCCACGCGGTTGCGCCCGATGCCGGTGCCCTGCGCTCGCAAGGCGGCCGTCACCCGTGGACTGCCGTAGGTGCAGCGCGACTGCGCATGCACTTCGGCGATCCGCACCTCCAGCTCTCGCTCCTCCTGTGCCCGGACCGTCTGATCCGAGCGCAGCCAAGCATAGTAGCCGCTGCGCGAGGCCACGAGGGTCTCGCACATCAGTTTCACGCCGTGTTCGCCGCTCATGGCTTTGATCCGGGCATACCTCTCCGCGGCGGTTCGGAGAGTATGCCCGCCGCTTTTTTTAATATTTCTCGCTGCTCCGTCAGCCGCTCGACCTCGAGCCGCAGCCGCATCACCTCGGCTTTCAATTCCGCCTTGTCCTCGGGTAGCGCGGGTTCCGCGGCGGCCCGCGGCCCCCGCGCTACCCGATCTCCCCTTAGTCGCCGTTTCCAGTCGTAGAGCTGGAAGACGCTGATCCCGAGCTCCCGGGCCGTCTCCTCAGCCGCTCTTCCGCTTGTCTCCCACATCCGCACAGCCTGCTCTTGGTAGGCCGGATCATACCGCCGGGGCGTTGCCCCGTCTTTCTTGCTCTGTGTCATCGTTGGGTCCTTTCTTGGAGCCCAACCCGTGTCCGTCAAACCGGGGCAACCTCACCCGTTCCAAACAATCGAAACGTTCGAACTCAATGGGCCACCGCCTCCTCCTGATGCAGAGTTCAATCGCCAGGACTTTACCCCTGCGTTTGCTCGGGCGGGATTGGGATTAGGCCGATGCTTCGGAAGTAAATCCCGCTATCGAGACTCTCACCCACGCTGTATCTTCATACCCAACGCCAATGTCTTCAGCCGAAAAAAAGGCAGGATGTGGTGGGGAGACCTCGACCTCAGCAACGATCGCGTAGCCCTTGAGAGGGTCGCCCGACAAATGCGAACCAAGCTTTATGTCATATCTGAATTCGATGGGAGGTTCGATGAGGCCGAGAAAACGCTGGCTGACTTGATTAGCGCTGCAGTTTGGCACACAGGCGGGCACGTCCACATTCAAGGGAGGCGAGGGTTCCTTCAGCGCTCGGGCTTCAATTCTACAGAAGCAGCCCTCCTTCTTAGGCTCAGACGGGGTCGTCTTAATCAACGAAATGAACCCAAGGTCGCCTTGGAAATTTATCGTCGGATGAGGCGACTCGAAGAAGTATTCATCCCGATCGCCTCAAAGGAACGCCTCAAAATGTGGGGGCATTGGTGGACTAAACCAAATGAGAAGCTAGCGGGCCGGTCTCCAATGAGCGTCCTGAAATCAGGCGAAACGCTCAATTTCGCCAGTCTCACGGAGCCGACGATCGGGCTCCTTCTCTTCGCCATCAACTTTTCGGTTTCGAGTCTATTATAGATGAAAATCGTTGCTGTTCCGGATTTACGCCAAGCACCAAACCTGGACCAAGTTGAAGATGCTATCGCCAATGAAGTGCCTGACTTGACCGTCTTCCTCGGCGACTATTTTGACAACCTGTGGGGTACGCCCGAAGACGCTGCCCGCACTGCAAAATGGCTCATTGAATCTTTGGCGTAGCCCAACCGAGTTCATCTCTACGGGAACTACGATATTCCATATCTATTTCCGGGGAATCGCGTGCTCTCGTGCTCAGGAACAACGCAAGCGAAGCTGGATGCAACTGAGAAAGTAATGAGCGCGGAGGACTGGGCCAAACTGAAACTCGCTCATTGGGAATGGAATTGGCTTTTCACCCACGCCGGATGGAGCCGCCAACACTGGCACGGGAGAGCCCGAAATAGGCGATCAGGATATCTGGAATGTCATAAGAAATACCTAAACAAGCAGGTGGAACAGGCATGGGCAGCAGCTGCTTTAGAACGCAGGTCATGGGTGTTTGCATCCGGCATTTACCGCGGCGGCCAAACAGAATGCTGGGGACTGACTTGGTGCGGCGTTCGCGAATTTCAGAGGATTCCTGGAATCAAGCAAGTCTTTAGGCACACTCCCCTACATGTGCCGAAAAATCTTTCAAGGTCGCCACCAATACGGGCGGTGGTGTGCAGAATTTCGCGAGAATCGAAGACGGAGCCATCTCCTTTATCGAATTCCTATAGCGCGGTCGACTTTACAAACCCTTGGGGTGGAACCCACTCCACTCTCTTCGTAGAACCTCATAAACTCGCAACTGGTGTATGTGATAGTATTTGATACCGTGCCCATGCGACAATCTTATGTGCCCGACTATAGCCACAAATCCACGAGCACCCAATGCGTGTCGATGTACTTCCAAAGCATGCCCTTTGCGCACCCATCAACCACTATGTCGAAATGAGGAGGGGCGACATCAAGTTTTGGCGTTCTAAGTATTTCGACTGAGACATCGTGAGCGGTTGTCGAGAGTCTAAACCCAAACAATCGGTCATTACTCGAAATGGCCTCGATTTCGTGCCTGCCCGAAAGTGGCAATTCGGTCCCACAAAAAAAAGTAGAAGCTGTCATTTTGTTCACATCTAACTCGTCGAGAACGCGAGCCACTACTGTTGTAGGACGGGAACTATCCTTGTATTGGCCAACGCTGCCTCGGTACGAGACCCAAAGGGCGATCCAATCTTTCAACCAAGCTTGAATTAACGGGTCATCGATTTCCGAGATTTTAAAACCCTGGAGCATTGCGTCCTTGATAGTTATTGGGCTTCCGGCCTCCTTTTTTAAAACACCGCGTCTAGTTTGTGCCCCGTTAGCGTCTGGCCCGTTACGTATATTAATCCAACGAAACATGGGTTCCTCCTGCACGCGAAGACGCTCGCCCCAAAGATAAAAATGTTCTGATCTCGGCCAAAACGCTTGGACGTCCGCATTGGAAACTTTGAGAAAATCAACGAGTGCGGCGGTTTCGCTTTGATTGCCATGACCCATCATAACATTATTGTACACCATATAAACCGGAGTGCCGATGAGTCTGTCTATCTTATTGTTTGTTTGTTCACGAACTAAGACAGCTGTAGGTAATTGTATAGTGTCGACTGTTAGGCCGTTCATCCACCGATGACGGCGCCGGCTCACATCTGGCGATTGCAAAATGACACCAGAAACATTTCTTGTTTCCGCGTAACCGATGGCGGAAACAGCAGAGGAGCAGGTACCGAGCAGATAAATCGACGCCAATCCGGAGCGTCTTTGATTGGCTACATCCATTAAACATTCGTCTAATATCTTTCTGCTGAAGTTTCCTCCATAATCGATCTCCACATATCCAGGCCACAGGACATCGATGCCAAGCTCGTCACTAAGTGACGCTAAATCTTCGAGATCCCGTAGATTAGCAACCACGGGTCCTTCAAGAAACGAATGGATTTCGGCATCGACGGGCGGCAGGATAGCCAGAATTGGAGCGACGCCGTAGAACCTTTTCCTAGCCTCATGATAAAGATAGTATTGCTCGCTTCCATCGATCTTAGAACGATAATGGCGGAATCCAATGCTCGCAGATCTGTAGCCCTCGAAAAGCTGCTGAAGTGTTTGAGACTTTCTATCACAAACGACCATCATCACGCTCAAAACTAATTTTCGAGCCCACCAGTTGTCTCGTAACAACCGGAATTGAGGCGTCAAGAGGTGTTCGCTTCTGAATCGCCATGCAGAAGATTCCGTATCTGGACTCTTACGAGTCATCACATCCGTCGCAACTTTTTCGATGCTGCTAGGTCCAGTAACAATTATGCCGTCCGTAGCGTCTGTGCCGACTGAAATAAATCCTATGAACGGAACGGGAGGGAGCGGGGTCTGCCAATCGATGCTGCCATTCGGTAAAAAATTCCCCACCCCTTGATTATTTCCATTGATATCAGATAACAATACGCCAACTCGGCCCGGTTCAAAGGTCACACATCGGAGATCAGTAAACGCTGGAACAATAGGCGTGTCCAGAAGATCAAAATTCCGTTCTCGGTGTTCCTTCCACGCAACATTGGAGTCTTGGTAGAGTTCTGCACTTAGCATCCATTGATTTAATTCGTGTGGTTCGGGAACTGCTTTCCAAGAGTCAACCTTTCGGCAGAGGATGCGAACGTTGTTGATCCCCAGATTCAGACTCAAAGTAATCAGATTTTGCGTGCGAATAAATTCCTCATCATTGCCTTTCGCCGGAGAATTGGCGGTTACTGTGGCAAATACAGATTTCCGATTCACTTCGATCAACGCATTTCCTGAACATCCGAAACCCAGGACAATGCTTCTCTTTTCTTTGGCGAGAATGTTAAACTCAAACACAATGTCGGAGCCTGGCTTGCAGCCAATTGTCTCAACGGCTTGCCACAGATCGAACCCACTTTGCTTTGAGTAAAGGACCATAGCATTTGTAACAGGCGGTATAGGCGGAAACATAGCCAGCCTACTCGCCTCAACGATTTGGCGCGTTCGTCCTACACCGCAGACATCGGTCGTTTGGAAAACACCTTCGGCAAGGACGTGAGCGGCTCCAACGGCTGCCGATGTGATCTCTATTCGCTCGATAGCGGGATTGAGTTCCACAGATGGGACGGAAGCCTCTGTACGGGCAATTAATAGTACCAGAGATAAAATCCCGCGGAGTTTGCGGCTATTCGTTGAATTCATCTAAAAGGCTACCCGTCCCAAGGAGTGCTTTGGGTGAACCCAAACCGAACCTGTCGGCTGATCACCAACGCGCGTCTCCTGCGTTTCGCTTACGAAAAGAAGGAGTCGGAAAGAATTTCCGCGCGACCTAAGGAATTACGCAAATTCACGTAGTTCCTCTCGTTGACCCTCAAATGAGACAATTTTCAATACATGATTCCTGTTAGCGTAAAACCATTAGCCGAGATCAAGACCAAATTCGATATTGAAAACAAACACCGAACAATTACCGGCAGAAGAGAGAGAAAGGTCTGTCACCATAGCTGACTTGAGCAAATATATGTTAGACAGGCGCGTTGTTTGGGAACTTTCAGCCGTCGATCGTATATATTTGAAGATGTTGGAGAAGCAATTTACATACAACTCACTTGTCCTGACATTTCCTCCGCCGCGACAGACCCTTCGTGTGGTCTAGAATGGTGTTTCCAGCAATCTATCTGATGCGAGTTGCCAGTTGCTCCTCGTATTCCGAGGGCTAGACCGAGGACAAAATGTTCCCAAAACACGCTCTAGCGGGAAGCCAAATTGCGATTTTCGATTGCGGCTGTTCAGAGTCGTTGGATGAGACGTTACAGATTCTAGGACACCGTTCGGAGGCCGCGCTCAGCTATTGTTCGCTCATGTTAAGCGGCGGAGCAAACCGTGTTGTGCTCGAAACATTGACGATCGCGAACGATCTAGAATTAGAACGGAATCAGGTTATCGCCAGTGTTGCCGCGAGACTTCGGCCGGATCGCAATCCAGAGGTAAATATCTTTAGTGCGCGACGTTGCACATTTTTGGTTGATGAAGATGGGAAGCACTGGGCAGACATTACCGACCTCTCACAAGCAGCAGTTGGTTACATCGTAATCGTCTCCCTTTACCTGAACGAATTGGGCGGTAAGTCATCTTCGTATATTTTTGAGGCAATCATCGGAGACAGAGCCCTAAAACAGACAAGCGATCGCTCCGCCGCGTATAAGAATCGTTTTGACTCATCCATTGGCTTCGCCACCGAACCGATAGTCTTTTCGATTGAGGGACTATATTTTTGTGAGCAAAATAAATGGACCCAGGCTTGTATGCAAACGAGCCTACAAATGTCGCTCAACAATAGCTCTTATAAGGGTTCACATCCGTTAAGTGCTGCGTACCTAAATGAATTACTGGAAGTTGATATCGCAGCTCCTGATAGTGATCCTTCTGATCTCGGAAGAATAGGTATTGAAAACATAGCCAGTCGATACGGATTGGTGGCTTCTTTTACGAATTCAGTCCCTCTTAAATTTGATTCCTTCCTCTCACAGGTAAATACAGTTGTTGAGTCAGGATTTCCCGCATTTGTGGTGTTAAGCGGCTCAGAAACCGAAGGAGTAAGAAATTTTCACGTATTGTCTTTATCCTCTGTCGTTTCCGTGAATAGGAAATGGACCATGAAGCATTCGCACGAACGACTTTCCAGTCGTCCGCGTTATACTCCATCATCGCTTTCAACGATCGGATATATTGTTCATGACGACACCGCCGGTCCACTGTGTTTTTTCCCTTCGGAATATCTCCGAGGAAGTATTTTGATTAGTCTGCGCCCACCGAAGGCCTTGAATAGTTATCATGTTGAGCGTTTGGCATCGGCATACATCACTATCTGTTTGAAAGCGCTTGCTGGCTGCGAGCAGATGTCGCCGGCCCTAAAAGCCCTCCAGGGAAATCTGGCGATCCGTGTTACATGGCGCAACAAAGGCTCATATCTATCTCATTTTTACTCGAGCATGCTTTCAGGGATTCCAGAGTCTAAAGAATCCGTCGCACTATTTGTGTGTACGCTGCCGAATTCCTTCTGGGTTGCAGAAATTTCGACTCCGACATTATTGTTCGCTTCTAACAAAAAAGTGGGAGAGATAATATGGCCTGGAAGTGCGACGTTATTATATCAGGAATCTGAACAGCCAATAGCGACGTGGTTACTTGGGCTATTGGTCTGTGAATCTGGAGCCATTCTTACCTCATGGCAATAAAAGCCCCAACGCTCATTCTTGCACCGGACCACCTCCAATCTGAGGCCTTGGGAAGCGTCTAAAGTAAATGAACCGGTCTGAAATCGAAAGCTCACTTAGATGGCGATATGCCACCAAATTATTCGATCCACAAAAGAAAATCTCTGCCGCTCATTGGGAAACCCTATCAAACGCATTGGTATTGGCTCCGTCATCGTACGGCTTGCAGCCTTGGAAATTTTGGGTTGTTCAAGATAACTCTGTTCGTGAGCTTCTCTCAAGAGAAGCGTTCGATAACCAGAAACAAGTCGTCGACTGTTCGCATTTTATCGTGTTTTCCATGAAGTTGGATTTTAACGTCGGCGACGTTGAACGGCATATAAATAGAATGGCCGAAGTAAGAAAGAGTTCGACGGAAAGTCTTGCGCGATATCGAGATTTTATCGCAGCTGGAGTTCAACGCGCTGTCGCTGGCAAGTACATCATCCCATGGATGTCGCGGCAAATATATATACCCTTGGGCCAGTTTCTGACAGTAGCGGCATTGCTTAAGATTGACGCTTGCCCTATGGAGGGCAACGCTCGGCGGTTTAACGAAATCCTGGGACTAAAAGAAAAAGGGTATTGGGGCTTATGCGTTTGCGCTGCAGGTTACAGAATCGAGACAGACATTTATGCAACGGCGCCTAAAGTTCGTTTCGAAAAGAACGAAGTAATAGCTTTCCTCTAATTTGCAGCAAACTGCAGGAAGTCATACGCCTAATGCACATCATCACGATAGTAGTTCCTCCAGCTTCCAGAAGCACCGGAGGTTGTATTTGTATATTTAACAACGGCTTCGTTATTTCTGTAAACTAAGTCATATATGCACTCTCCATCGTATATGACGTAAGGTAAGATCGGCTTATATGGAGTGTAGAACTCGTTAAATTTCGCCTTTCCCCAGCGGTATGTTCGTTGCATGAGCGGACTAGAAAAAGACGTCATGAGTTTGTCTCGATATGTGATGCGAGCCATGGACTGCTGAAATGCGTCGCAACACTCTGTTAGCTGCTGATCGTCGTTATATTTAAAGACGAAAAGCGAGCCAGAGCTGGCCGCCAAAATCTGTGAAGGAAACCCGTTCGCCGCCAGCTTCACACTTATTAGGACTTCGTTGCCAGCGTTCTCATCAATTATTTGATAAGACATGTCGGCCCTTTTCCAAAGCAAGTTATGCGACGGCAATTGTTGGCGTAATAAAATACATCGTGAGTATGTATAAATAGTTGTGGCGGATTCAACGATTTGTCTGGTTCCACTGTTGTCGACTGCTAGAACAATTTTGCGCCCACCATAGAGAGAACGTTCTATGTTGATTGCGATGGGGCCGCGTCCGGGCTCCTTCCAAAGATACTGACCTTTTTGCAAAGGAATTAGATAAGAATCTAGCTCTGGGACAGTGAGACGACTTTGGTATCTCATTCCATCGAATTGTAGTTCGTGTGAAAGGCTTAGACTTCCGAAGAGTCCAGACCCGTTGCCGGATGTCAGGGGCATTCCTATTCGGGGTAAGCAATTGTAGTCTACATAGCTATTTGACGCAAACGCAGTCGTGGCGACAATGCATACCAACATGAAAGACAGATCGATTCGCAGACATATGGGCATAGGGAAATGTCTTATAAAAGCACCTTAAAGCGAATTGGGTTATACGGATGCCCTTGGATCCGCTCATCTTATGAAGCAATGATCTTTAGCTGTTGTCTTCCTGGGTTGCACCGGGCATCTCCACGGCCCCATTTAAGAGGTAAATGCCTAGCTTCGATCCCATGTTTCGATTTCATCTAGTACATGTCCAACACGTTCCTCTACGCGGTTTCGTAGATTTTGCACCAGGATCTTGTTTGCCATGAGAATGGCACTTTTGACGCCCCCTTTTCGACTCGATCCATGAGCTTTCAAAACGTTTCCGTTCAGTCCTAAGAGCGGAGCTCCATTGTATTCATCCGGGTTTAGACTTTTCGTTAAAGACCTAAAAGCTCCGGAGGCAAGCAAAGCCCCCGCGGAGCGCATCGGGTTTGCGTGCAGTTGTTTTCGCAAAAGCGAACCGAACATATGAACCAATGATTCCCAACTTTTAAGTAGGATGTTTCCAACGAAGCCGTCACAAATAATGACATCACAATGGCCGGAAAATACATCGAATCCTTCGACAAGGCCGATGTAATTGAGATCTCCAGAAATTCTCCCAAGCAAGGAGTGGGCCTCGGCAGTGGTTCCATTTCCCTTTCCTTCTTCCTTCCCGATAGTCAAAAGCCCTACGCGCGGCTGCGATATGCCAAGGGCAATTTTACAATATTCATTAGCCAAGACGGCGTTAATCAATAATTCTTGAGCAATCGATTCAGGGTTTGCCCCGGCATCGGCTAATACAAAATGCCCCGAAAGATGGGGTACAATGGCCGCAATCATAGGACGCCTAATTCCCTCCATAGTTCGTATGCGCAGCGATGCACCCATCACTAACGCACCAGTATTTCCGCAGGAAATAGCGATCTGAGACTGACCCTCTTTCACGAGTTCCAAGGCGCGCATCATAGAATAGTTCATCTTTTTAGAGACTATTGCGGCTGCTCTGTCGGTCATCGCTATAACATCTGGCGCGTGATGAATGCATATGTCGTAGCCCCGATCTAGGCCATTTAAGCGGAGAAGATCGCCTAAAACGCCTTTATCGCCAACGAGATCGATTCCGCAAGCTAGCAACTTCGTTTTAAATGCGAGGCTTAATCCCTTTACCACTTCCCCTGCACCATAATCACCACTCATCGCATCAATGGCGATTCTAGCTGTTTGATTGCGAGGCTTATGAAGCATGAATTTAACAGGAGATGGTGAACGAAAACCTTAACGCTATGTTCTGTGATAAAGGCGGAGCTGAAGCTCTCGGAGCTGCTTCATCGCCGAGATTTGAGACGGTACCAAAAACCCGCGGCAAAGTTCGATGCACTTATCCGAAATAAATGCGATCGGAGGAAGGGAATCCCACAAACCTGCTCCAAATGGAACGCCTACACCATATGGGGACTCGGGGCTCGAGGTCTGGATTAGACTCTGGAGCAGAGAATAAAATTGGGCATTTGTTAATGGGTTTTTTGTATATTCAAAGACTTGCTGAAGTAAAACGGCAGCATTCCGTTGCGGAGCTGTTCTCTCGAATTGCTCGTAAGCGGCAAAATTGTCTTGGCCAATTAAGGTTTTAATTTGCGAGTCATTCTCCGATTCGGCAAATTCCATTCTTCGCCGAAAATAATTCATGTTCGAGGCTGGACCGCCCTTAAAAGGTGAGGGGTCGGCTGTTTTGATAATCGCAGTTGTCAGATTTACCTGACGTTGAACCAACAAGTTCTCAAATTTCTTTAGAGTTACTTCATCTAATTTAAGTTTCGAAAAAAGCAAAGCATAGCGCTCGCTCATTCGATTCGCCTGCAGATCATGCAACAAACCCAAGATTTTGGGATCATTCAGCAAGCCTGCAAGCTGCAAACCTATCGCCCTGGCTCGCTCTTGCGCAACATTGGGGTGCTGTCGAGCATCCACGAGAAGATTGGTAGACACATTGCGTATCAACATCGTTGCAATCTCAATTTCAATACCTTCCGAATTTACTTTCTCGATCTTATCCTCCTCAATCTTGCGCGAAAGAACCTCGCATTGGGATTGGAGCTCAACAACACGTCCGTGGAGACGGCCTATCTCAACGACCGAGATGACAACAATGCCGAGAAACGCTGTGAAGGCTATAGCAACGAGAAATTTCTTCAGGCTCATGACGTTGTGTTTTGTGAAGAGGTTGTTTTCGAGATACAATCTTTCGGAGGCTGGCTGGTATCCTATCTGTTGGGTATCAACGCGACTCTCGATCTAAGATAGACGCCCGCGGTATTTATTGATTTTATGACTTAAGTGTCGTGATACGAGTTTCGGCAAAGCCATAGACCGACAGAATCATTCCTACGTCATACTACAGTTTTCACGGAATTCAGCGCGTCGGATTCTTTTGGGATAACCCCAACCATGCGGCAGCTTTTCTCACCTGCTTGATACCCTTCATTTGGCCGTTGTATGACATTTCGCATATCGGAGCTTGTAAAAGGATCCCAATCCTCCTGTGCGCCACCTTCGCGCTTGAATGCCTCGCAGTCGTAGGATTGGCATTAACACTCTCGCGCGGAGGAGCTGTCTCATTAGCAATTACCACAGTGGTATACTTAGCATCGGGAAAAGGTGATTTTAAACGACGTTTCCAAGACAGACGGCGCATCGCAGCGGCGTTCAGCAGGCTATTTCTTTACGCTCTGATTTTCGCCTGTTCGGGGATGTTTTCTAGATTTATGGCAATTCCTGGGGACGCTTCCGTAGACCATCGCATCGAAGTCTGGGAAGGGGGTTTAAAATTGATTAGCGCGTCTCCATTTAACGGTTGGGGTCGAGGTATGTCGGGCAATGCATATGTTCAATGGATGCAGCCGCTAAACGCGGCGACTATCCACTATGGAATGGTCAATTCATATCTACATTTGGGTGTAGAGCGCGGACTGCCGTCGCTATTTCTGGTGCTTATATTGTTAATCGCTTCGACACTTACATTTTTCAACAATGGTGCTCATAGTATCTCCGCGGCAAGCGGGTCGTGCCTGGTCGGCTTTGCTGTCTCGTCCATATTTACCACGCTTTGGATTGTACCGTCTGTAATATGGATCCCGCTCGTGCTCATCGTTATCGCGGCAATTGTCGCTCTCCGGACACAATCATGGCTGCTGAATCTAAAATTGGCTTTCATTTCTTTCCTTGGCGGAGGAGTAATTCTGTTGAGTTGTTGGGTGTGCGGTGGCGTGTTGCAGGCGCGTTCACCCTACAGGGTGCAACGCCTTTCGGATGGCGGCGTATCCCTGACGTTGGCCGCTCAACACGCTTCAAGGTGCACAATGTTATGTGATTATCAGGTGCTTGGGAGTTTCTATGGCCGTGAGGTACGAAAAGCGCTACTGAAGTCGAAGGCGTCGATGCACGAGTTAATTATTTACCCGCCGTTCGCCGTTCCAGATAAATACGAAAGTAATGTGCTCATTATTTTAGGCGCACGAATAGAAACGGTGCCGGTGACGGTTGCGACCCTCAGAAAGGTAATCGTCTGCCCTACGGGTCCTGTTCGCGAAGACATAATAACAGGTAGCCCAGCAGTCCTGTTTCTTCCTAGCCTTGACGCATTTGGTTTCCGTCATCTCTGGGAAGAATATGCAAAACGAGCAAAAAATGTGCATGTGCAATATCTAAATACTGGATATGATATACGTTCAGAGACCGAAGCTATATTTGCTGGACTGGATCATTACTAGTAACAAGCCTTCGCTCGAAGCCGAAGATGCACCGGCCAACTATTTAGTCGGGGATAGCGGTGGCACACTCAATCTAGACCAGTAAAAATTGATTTTTGCTATGTTGTCGTTAAGCTTTTGCATGAGGATGGCCTGCTGCTCTGGGTTTAAGATTGGTGCAGTCGCTGCGAGGACGTTATTATTATTTTGTACTTTCGATTGAATGAATGCCTCTTGGGCTTGTGCATCAGTGGTTGTGGGAATTATCTGACCGTTATCCTTGATGGCCGTCAGGACTGTACCAAGTGCGTCTAAATTGAGGGATGGAACATCTGACGCCGATAAACGTCCTTCCAAATCTGTCACATCGCGCCACGCGAATGGGTTATTAACTGCGTCAGCCATTATTGTTCCCGCTGTTTCTCCGAGAGCAGCGGTTACTTGTTGAGCAAAGTTTTGATTTATTTGATTTAATTGGTTCGTGTCGATAGGAAGCTGAGCCAACTTCGCCTGGTAATTGGCAGTAAAAATTTCGGCGTCGTGTTCTGCTATGAGCGTCTGCAATTGATTCAATTGAGCGCTTGTAAGATGGAGTTTTCCGAAAAGGTCTCCATACAATTTCCACTGAAGAGATTTGAAGGAATCGAGGGCCAAAGACACCGTAGCTGGATTGTTAAGCAACGCCATTATCGAAGCGTTTGGATTGAGGTGGACCCCGTTGGTTGGACAAGTGGACCGAGTAAATTGATTAAGACATACGCGGTGAGAGCAAGCTGATTGGTCGCCTCCGAGGAAAGGGGCTATAAAGCCTGCCGCAGGAGGCGACCAATCAGCGATGGACTCGGAGCGTCTCATTGGTTGACGGCGATCGGTTCTGCCCCGCGGTAGACTTCCATCGGAGTCAAGGGGCTGGCGTTGCCGAAGGCGCTGTGCGGCCGCTCCTCGTTATAGAACCGGAAGAAGGTGTCTAGGTTGGTGTAGGCTTCGATCTGGGAGCGATAGCTTTTCAGGTAAATCTCGTCGTATTTCACGGTCCGCCATAGGCGCTCTACGAAGACATTGTCGAGGCATCGACCCCTGCCATCCATAGAGATCTTTACGCCGAGCTTGAGCAGCAGGCCCGTAAACTCCGCCGACGTAAATTGGGTGCCCTGGTCGGTGTTCACGATTTCTGGCACACCGTACATGGCAATCGCCCGCTGCATCGCGTTCGCACAGAAGGTGGCGTCCAGCGTGTTCGACAGCTCCCAGGCCAGTACGGCACGGCTGTACCAGTCGATCACTGCACACAGGTAAATGAACCCGCCCTGGATCGGCACGTAGGTAACGTCCGTGGCAAAAACCTGATTTGCTCGGTTTACCTTCACGTGGCGCAGCAGATACGGATAGATGAGGTTCCGGGGATGGGGCCTGGAGAGATTTGGCTTCTGGTAGATGGCCTCCAAGCCCATGAGCAGCATCAGCCGCTGCACCCTCTTGCGATTGACGGGGTAGCCCTGCCGGCGCAGCCACCGGGTCATCTGACGAGATCCGAAGAACGGATAGGCCATGTACGTCTCGTCAATCACCCGCATAAGCCGCAACTCCGTCGCCGACCTCGGCTTCGGTCGGTGATAGGAGGTCGAGCGCGGCAAGCCGAGCAGCCTGCACTGCCGCGCCCTTGAGATCCTCGGATGGTCGGGATCGAGCATCTTTCGTCTCTCAGCCATTGAGCTCCTCTGATTTTTTTTTAAGCCAGTCGAGTTCTACCTCGAGTTGGCCTATTTTCCTATACAGGCGGTCTTCTTTAGCCGCCGACTCCGCAACGCTCGGCGGTGGCTTCGTGGCAAACACCCCAGGGAGTCGCTCCAAAAGCTCTTTCTTCCATTGGCTCACCTGCACAGGATGCACCTGGTACTTTGCCGCTATGGCATGTACAGGCTCGATGCCCTTCAGGGCCTCTAGAGCAACTTTCGCTTTGAATTCAGGGTTATGCTGACGTCGTTTCGTGGACATTTGCGGGATCGTATTTCTGGTTTGGACTTAACGATCCGACCTGTCCAACTTTTGGGGACCACCTCAGATCCTTTAGTCCGACAGTTGCTGGCTCAAAATCGTCCTGACTACCCTTTGCAGGGGAATTTCCTTTATGTGTCTGAGGCGTTGCGACGCCACCGATTGGCTTCGTAGCAAACGCGCGCGGTTCCTGTTGCGCCCAGGATGTATGCTTACGGAGTTGCAAATAGGCAACGAGGGTTGCGCAATTGCCAATTATAAGAATCCAGACCAATAATTTTAGCTTCATACTTATAGCCGCTTTCGTCTTAAGGTTGCTTTGGTTGGGACGAATATCCTTCCCGATTAAGATAGGTTTTCTTAAATGCTTCGCTCATAGTCCGCCCACCAAACGAGGTCCTAAAACTCGTTGCATCGGGAAAGACAAATATCAGACCCCTATTTATTAGGCAAATCGAGGTCTGATGTTCGCCGAGTTCCTCCAGGATATGAGTCGCCACCACGATGCCTCGGCCCCGAGCTGCAGCATTTTCCATTAGCTGCCATATGGTGTCGCGAGCCAATGGATCCAGACCATTGAATGGCTCATCCAACAGCGCGTAATCGCCAGCGACAGCTAGAGCTATAGAAACCAATATGACTTGTTTCTCCCCTCCACTCAGTGTTCGAAAAGGTCGCTTCCATATGTTGCCAATTCTTGCGGCTAGCGACACTCCGCAAATATCCCAGTAGTTGTTTGCGACGAAATCACCGGAGCCACTCAATGAGGTTAAAAAAGTGATAACCTCACCAACTAAGAGCTGGCTGTGAATATCGTTTCTTTGCGGAAAGTAAAATACACTGCAGTCTCCATTGCCGTACTCAACGTTCGAAGCATATTTAGACACATCTCTACTCGCGATCAAACGTAGTAAGGTGCTCTTACCGGATCCGTTCATGCCGATAAGCCCGCAAATGCCGCCGGTGGCAAAACAAACGCTTGCCTTGTCGAAGACACTGCGGCCGAAGCTGGTTCGATAGCTGAGCTTGTCGATCTTGATCATCTAATTGTGGCCCTAACGAGTGTGCTACCAACCTAATTATAGGCATATTTTAGCGGATAATTGGGTAACACTTTTTTGTTGATGGAGACGGTGATCAGGCCCTGGCAGCGAAGCCAGGTTTCCGCAGCGTGGCGCCAGGCGGCGTTTAAGCTTCGGTGATCGATCTTCTCCAGTTGTTGGATCCTGTCTATTGCGTGGACGCGTATCCACCCAAAAGTGGCCAGCCTGTCGCGCCGGTTATAGCGGTGCCTCGGTTGGTGTTGATAGGCCTCGCATGCCGTGTGCCCATGTAGGCTCCGGCGCGGCCTGCAGTTTAGGGTATGATGCACGGCGAGGATGTAGGGCCGGATCTGTTCTGGCTGCCAGCGGATGGCCTGCGGCAGGCATTCCCCGAGGGCCTCCTTCATCTCCCGGATGCCCCTTTCGATCGCCCCGTTGTATTTTGGATAATAGGCGGGACTGTTGAGCGGGATGACCCCGTGATCAGCGAGGACGCGGTCGACGGCCTCGTGGTTTAGTGGGCTCCCGTTGTCGCGTTTCAGGAAGAGCGGCGCCCCGTGTTTTTGGAAGAGCTCCTCCAGATGGCGGGCAACCGCCTCACCCTTGCTCTCCACGGCCACCATGGGAGCAAAACGATACTTGGTGCATAGATCCTGCACCGCGTGGACGTAGAGCGTCTGGCCCTGCTCGTCCTTGCCCCGTTCCGTACCGTCTATGGCCCAGGCCAGGTTCGGCTCTTTCCAGACGACCCGCTTGCTCACCTGACGGCGCTCGAGGTTGCGCTTCCTGCGCTCCTCAAGAGCCAGCTTCGATACGCTGCGCCGGGAGATGACGGATTGGTAGCGCACCTGGAGCGCGCAGATGCCCCGCGTGCGTTTGGTCCCGTGCCTTAAGGCCTCTATTTCCCGGCGGACCTCCTCGAGCGGCAACGGCCCCGTTTTCTTTGGCCCCGGAGGGGTGAGCGGAGGCTTCCCTCCGCTCACCCGCCGGCGCCATCTCAGCAGCGTCTGGTAGCCCAGACCCACGGCGTCACTTATCTCGCGCGTGCTGGCGTGAGTCCGGTTCTGCAGATCGGTGATCATGGCGACTATTCGTCTAATTCCGTCGGCTTTTTTTTAGCGTCCCGGCGCTCCAAGAGCCGGAGCATCAGGCGCAAAT
>Ga0302155_10000880_pt1 | contig 22414 bp, 19 predicted proteins | sample I_Bog_N3_1_FD_193508 | JGI IMG/M metagenome (GOLD analysis project Ga0302155, IMG submission 193508) | Peat permafrost microbial communities from Stordalen Mire near Abisko, Sweden - I_Bog_N3_1 | ecosystem: Environmental > Terrestrial > Soil > Wetlands > Peat | place: Sweden: Abisko, Stordalen...
CAATTTGATCGTAGCCTTTTGCTTCGCCACCAAATTTTTTGGACAATACAGTCGCAATCGCGGCTGTTAATGTTGTTTTACCATGATCAACGTGGCCAATTGTTCCAACGTTGACGTGTGGCTTGGTGCGTTCAAACTTACTTTTTGCCATTTTATTCTTCCTTCAAAAAGAACGATTTATACTCAGTTACCCTCATCTTCCGGCATGGAGGATGAGGGCAAGGAATGTACTACTAATAATGTACTGCTAATACTAACGCACTGCTTTTCAAACTGACCCAGAATTACTTGGCCTTAGCGCTAACGATTGCTTCAATCACGTTTTTAGGCGCTTCTGAGTAATGTTTGAATTCCATTGTGTAAGTTGCGCGACCTTGTGTTGCTGAACGCAACGATGTCGAGTAACCAAACATTTCGGACAGTGGCACTTCAGCTTTGATGATTTTGCCGCCGCCGCCTGGGATTTCATCCATACCTTGAACCATACCGCGACGTGAGGACAAATCGCCCATCACGGAACCAGCGTAGTCTTCAGGTGTTTCAACTTCGACTGACATCATCGGTTCCAGAATGACTGGACTCGCTTTACGGCAACCATCTTTAAACGCCATCGAACCTGCCATACGGAATGCATTTTCGTTGGAATCGACGTCATGGTATGAACCGAAGAACAGGGTAACTTTAACGTCAACAACTGGATAACCAGCCATCACACCCGATGTCAATGTTTCACGAACACCTTTTTCTACTGCAGGGATGTATTCGCGTGGTACGGTACCGCCTTTGATCGCATCAACGAATTCGAAGCCTTTACCTGGTTCTTGCGGTTCAATTTTCAGAACCACATGACCGTATTGACCACGACCACCAGATTGCTTAACGAATTTACCTTCGATTTCTTCGCAAGTTTTGCGAATAGTTTCACGGTACGCTACTTGTGGCTTACCAACTGTCGCTTCAACGCCAAATTCACGTCTCATACGATCAACGATAATTTCCAGATGCAACTCACCCATACCGCCGATGATCGTTTGACCTGATTCTTCATCCGTTTTAACGCGGAATGATGGATCTTCTTGTGCCAGACGATTTAACGCCAAGCCCATTTTTTCTTGATCAACTTTGGTTTTTGGTTCTACTGCCTGTGAAATCACCGGCTCAGGGAAAACCATGCGTTCCAATGTGATGATCGCTGATGGATCGCACAATGTTTCACCGGTTGTCGCTTCTTTCAGACCAACCGCAGCGGCGATGTCACCAGCATGAACTTCTTTGATTTCTTCACGTTGGTTAGCATGCATCTGCAGAATACGACCGAGGCGTTCTTTTTTGTTCTTGTTTGGATTGTATACGGTGTCGCCTGATTTGATCATACCGGAATAGACACGGAAGAAAATCAATTGACCAACGAATGGATCCGTCATGATTTTAAATGCTAATGCAGAGAATTTTTCTGTATCTTCTGCTTTACGGCTAGTCGGTTCGTCATCTTCATCCAAACCAGTCACAGGTGGAATATCCACTGGTGATGGCAGGTATTCAATAACCGCATCCAACATGGCTTGCACGCCTTTGTTTTTGAACGCTGTACCACACAACATTGGTACGATTTCAGCTGCAATGGTACGCGAACGGATAGCTGCTTTAATTTCTTCTTCTGACAAATCGCCTTCATCGAGGTATTTATTCATCAGTTCTTCATTGGCTTCAGCTGCTGCTTCAACCATTTTTTCGCGCCATTCGTCTGCTAAATCTTGCAATTCTGCAGGAATTTCGCGGTAGTCGAATTTCATCCCTTGAGATGCTTCATCCCAGTAGATGGCTTTCATTTTGACCAGATCCACTACGCCAAGGAAGTTTTCTTCCGCGCCAATTGGGATTTGCATCAAAATCGGGTTCGCTTTGAGGCGAGTACGCATTTGTTCGTAAACTTTGAAGAAGTTCGCGCCAGTGCGATCCATCTTATTTACAAACGCCAAACGCGGCACTTTGTATTTGTTAGCTTGACGCCATACAGTTTCTGATTGGGGTTGTACACCACCCACAGCGCAGTAAACCATGCATGCGCCATCGAGTACGCGCATTGAGCGTTCTACTTCAATTGTAAAGTCGACGTGGCCCGGGGTATCAATGATGTTGATGTGATGCTCAGGGAAATTGTTGGCCATCCCCTTCCAGAAACAGGTAGTCGCAGCGGATGTAATAGTAATACCGCGCTCTTGTTCTTGCTCCATCCAATCCATGGTAGCAGCGCCATCATGCACTTCACCAATTTTGTGATTTACGCCAGTGTAAAACAATACGCGTTCCGTTGTGGTGGTTTTACCAGCATCAATGTGCGCGGAAATACCGATATTGCGGTACCGTTCAATAGGGGTCTTGCGAGCCATAATCAATCCTAATTCTTATAATGGACAAAACCGAGCACCTGTTTTCACGATACTCGGTTTGATTCAAAAATACTGCACGAAGTGGGCATACTTGACTTTTTTTAAACGAATATCAAAAATCAAGACACCACATTCTACATTAGCTTATGCTTTTCGTTTTAATTCAAACGAAAATTAGAAGCGGAAATGGGAGAATGCTTTATTCGCTTCTGCCATACGATGAACTTCATCGCGTTTTTTCATGGCACCGCCACGACCTTCAGCGGCTTCGAGCAATTCACCGCCCAGACGTTGTGGCATGGATTTTTCGCTGCGTTTGTTTGCTGCTTCACGCAACCAACGCATGGACAACGCTAAACGACGAACTGGACGCACTTCAACTGGCACCTGGTAGTTTGCACCACCAACACGGCGAGATTTAACCTCAACCATTGGTTTGCAGTTGCCGATTGCGGCAGCAAACACTTCCAGCGGATCTTTACCAGATTTAGACTGGATGTGATCAAAGGCGCCATAAATGATGCCTTCTGCTACGGATTTTTTACCTGACAACATTAAAACGTTGACAAATTTTGCGACTTCAACATTACCGAATTTTGGATCCGGCAAAATATCGCGTTTCGGGACTTCACGACGACGTGGCATTCTTTTTCCTTTCGATCTTCAGTTGAGCATGCAACAGTTTTTGCAGTTTTTTTGCAGTTTTTGCATCCTCGCGGTGAGCCATCATAGCCCGCCACTTACTCGGTTCATTCTGGAACCGACACTCATACTAAATAGTTTATTTTTTAGCTGCTTTAGCACGCTTCGAACCATATTTGGAACGAGCTTGTTTACGATCTTTAACGCCTTGAGTATCCAATGCGCCGCGAACCATATGGTAACGCACACCCGGCAAATCCTTTACACGACCACCGCGCAACAGCACTACGCTATGTTCTTGCAAGTTATGGCCTTCACCACCGATGTACGAAATAACTTCGAAACCGTTGGTTAAGCGTACTTTGGCAACCTTACGCAAAGCCGAGTTAGGCTTTTTAGGGGTTGTTGTATAAACGCGCGTACATACGCCACGTTTTTGCGGGCTGTTTTCCAGCGCCGGCGATTTGCTCTTGACACGTGCAGATACACGTGGCTGGCGAATCAATTGATTGATGGTTGGCATCGTTCTAAACCCAACAAAAATTATCACATAAACCCGGAAACGATTGCCCGGGAACTAATCATTCTCTCGCACATTGTGCGGGCACCGCGATTTTGCTGTCGCTTTAACACTTATGTCTACACTTACAGTACTACTTGCTTGCGCAATTATTCTTCGCACAAGAAAATCGTAAGAAAACACATGTCAATTGAAAATACAAAATCGAGAACTCGCAATTTTAAATGGGTTTTGAAAGACTGTCAATCTATTTGGAATTCCGCACCAACAAACGGGAATTCGCGTCTGTTGGTGTTGGTATTTATGACTAAGTTATGCTTTTAGCATAATTAATGACATTAAAAATGGTAACTCACACCAAGGGAAACGGTATTTTCATTCACAGCACCACCGCTACTGGTTTTACCTAAGCCGGATACGTGATCAATATCGGCACGTAAATCCAGATTTTTTTGCAGGTTATAGCTGGCTCCCAGACCGATCAGCGGACGCACACCATTGCTGCTTGTGTTAGTTGTCGCGGCTGCCAGTGTGCTGGCGCTTAAACTGGTTTTAGTAGAGACTGCAACACCACCTAACTTGCCAAATACAGAAAATTCAGGTGTGAGGGGCAATATGCCGACCGCCACAACATCTACGCCACCTGGTTTCTGCGTGCCGCTGGCGCTGCCACCAGTGTAGTTGGCCGTGTAGTTGGTTTTTCCAAAGTCAATATACCCTGCTTCTATAGCGAAATTCGGATTAAGTTGGTATCCCAGTTGTAAACGCCATTCATTGCCGCTGCCGCTGGCGCTACTGGCAATGCCAGTAGCGCCAGCTGTCGTTAGGGCAGTGGTAAATTTGGATTGATCCAATGTGCTACTGGAGTGTGTTACCTGTCCGGTGACGTAGAACCCGTCCGTGATGCTATCTGCGTAGGCAGTTACACCTATCAGGGCTAATAGTAGTAATGGAAACGTGTTTTTTATGCGCATCGTGGTGTCCTGTTGGCATTATAGTGATAGGGGAATCGCTCTGCTATGAGCAACGCCATTGCATCAGCAGGAATGATGCCATGCTACCTATTTTTTATAAGCCATTGATTATAAATACGATTATTTTTACTATGAATTTCATCCTTGGTATTTAGCGCATGCTACTGAAGATATTGGCGACAAGTATTGCAGTGCTTCTGCAGCGTCCGGCACCGCTTTATTCGTTTTCTTTTGGCCAATATTTTTTTAGCTTGTACCATAGGGTGCGTTCACTGATATCGAGCAGTGCTGCCGCTTTAGGTTTACTGCCTTCAGCTTCATTGAGCGCCTGTTTAATCATTTCTGCTTCTACTGCTTCTACTGCCGCAACCATTGAACTACTTCGAGTCGGTTCAGTCGTTATTGCCGGCGATGCTGGCCGCATTAGCGCAGAGGTGGCAGCGGATTCACCATCCAGCGGAAAATGCGATAGCCGTAGCGTGCCTGTTCCAGCGAGTATCAGTGCGCGTTCAACCATATTTTCTAGTTCTCGTACATTGCCCGGCCATGCGTAAGTACTGAGTCGATGGATCACTTCTGTATCAAGTGGCGAGGGAAGTGTTCGCGTGCTGTGCTTGGCGATAAAATGAGCGACCAAATCTGCGATGTCGTCAGTACGCTCACGTAGCGGTGGCAGCGTAATCGGAAATACATTAAGGCGATAGTAGAGATCCTCACGCAAGTGCCCTTCGCGAATGGCTTGTTTTGGATTACGGTTGGTGGCGGCAATCACCCGGATATCCAGTTGGATCTGACGATTGCTGCCTAAGCGTTCTAGCGTACTATCTTGTAAAAAACGGAGTAATTTCACTTGAAGTGCCATTGGCATTTCGGTCAACTCATCCAGAAAAACCGTGCCGCCATTGGCGAGCTCAAATTTGCCAATGCGCTCTTTGACAGCACCAGTGAAAGCGCCTTTTTCATGCCCAAATAATTCGGCCTCAAGCATATCGGCGGGAATCGCTGCACAATTAATCGGGACAAATAGTTTATTGTTACGTGGCGAGGCCATGTGAATCGCGCGTGCGGCAAGTTCTTTACCAGTGCCGGTTTCGCCCACGATCATCACGGATACTTTGGTTGGCGCAACCTGTCGGATGAGTTCATAGACGCTTTGCATCGCGGCGCTGGTGCCAACAAAAGCATTCCACCCGCGATTCAATTCTTCACGCAGATAGCTATTTTCTCTCACCACCTCGGCTTCGTTAAGTACCCGTGCGATGGCTAATTCTAATGCATCGATATCGAATGGGCGCAGTATGTAATCGCTAGCTCCGTATTTCATCGCATCTACAGCAGATTCTACCGAGCCATGCGCAGTGATCACAATCACTGGGACATCCATACCTTGTTGACGTAGGTGAGTGAGTAATTCGAGCCCACTCATTATCGGCATGCGCATGTCGGTAATAATAAGCTCAACCTGATTGTCGCGCACGATATCCAGCGCTTCTCGTCCATTTCCTGCGACGAAAACGTTGTGCCCTGATTTTTTTAACATAATTTCAAGTACACGACGCATGTGGGGCTCGTCATCAACGACCAGTACGTGACGTTGGGTAGTCGGATTCATAATGCTTGACTCATAGTATGGGACTCATTACGTTGAACTGATTTCGTTTAGTATTGTTGTAAAGGAATGTGCCGCGCTTATCGATGCTGTACGCGGCAGACGTACCGTGAATAAGGCACCGCCAGATGCGCTTGCGCTGGCATTGATGTCGCCTCCATGCGCCTGAATAATTTGCTGAACAATGGCCAATCCCAAACCGACACCACCTTCACGCAAACAAAAAAATGCGTCAAATAAACGCGCGCGCTGGTCTGCTGGAATGCCGGGGCCGTTATCGGCTATTTCGATAATGAACTCATTGATGTGCTGATTGATGCGTTCATGTGTGCTTAACTGAATTTGTCCGCCGGGCGCTAATACTTGCAAAGCATTCATGATTAAGTTCAGCAAGACCTGCGTCAATTGTTCAGCATCGCATGCTACCCATGGATTGTTGGCGCACAAATCCTCAGTGACAGTGATGTGGCGTTGCTCTAATTGCGCGCTCAGCAGTTCGCTACTATGGTGAATCAACATGTGTAAATTGGTTGGCACTTTGTTGATTGGGCGTGGGCGGGCACTGTCAAGCATAGACGAAACGAGCCGGTTAAGTCGCTCTGTTTCACTTTCAATGAATCCAGTAAGTTCACGGCCTTCGTCAGATAGGGTCGGTTCGCGCTTGAGCATCTGAGCCGATGAGCGAATGATCCCAAGTGGAGTTCGCACTTCATGAATAATGACCGATGCCATTTCACCGACAACCGCGAGTTTTGACGCACGCACGAGGTGTTGCTGTGCTTGTTCAATATCATGCATTAATTGGGTAAATGCGCTGGCTAACTCGCCAACTTCATTGTGTTCTTGATGTGGGATTGCTGGGGGGTTAATCGCAGCGTTGTCGGGACTGAGCGTGTTGGATTGAAGGGTGTGACGCCGAGTCCAGTCCGTTAATGCCACGATGGGATGTGCTATAGCACCACTGATTTTGCTGGCAATGCCTAGGATCAGCAAGACCAAACCGACTAATAAAGCCAATGAGATCGCTGCCATGCGATGAATCGGTGCCAAGGTATCGCGTTCTGGCTGTATCACTAGTGCAATCAAGCCAATGCCGGAAAAACCGGCAAATTCGCTAGCATGACCAGTACCGACCATGACTTGGACACTGGAATCCCAACCAACAGCGGTTGCACCACGACGTTCAAATGCCTGACTTTGCTTTTGATGCAGCGGCCATTGCGCTAATGGGAAGGCACTATTGGAGAAGGTGTCGTTGCTACTGTCTGCGGCGAGAATCGCGGATGACTCGGACGAAGTAGGTTGCAGTCGCGTGTGTGACACACCAAAAATCGCGCCTTTGGCATCCGTTAAGATTACCGACCGGTGCGCGCTAGCTGCACTGTCCAGCAAGGAAATGATCTGTTCCCAATCCATCTCCAGTACTAATTCGCCTATGCTGTCATTCGTAAACTGAGATAATATCGGTGTGCGTATGGTGACGATGCGATGCCCTTGCTTGTGTTGTGGCAATTCTAAGGTCAGTGTGACACCGGCTAGATGAATAGTTTGCCAAAGTATCCCAGGCGAGGCGATGCTTGTTCCAATTTCTGCCGGATTGCTGCTACTAATCACGCGTCCGTCTCGGTTGAGTGCATATAACTGATGATACACTCCGCCGTATCCAGTTTTCAGTTTGGATAAAAAGATGCTGAGACGCTTATCCACATCTTGTATCTGTAGATCCTGCATTGCTTCTAGCGTGCTCCAGATGGCTGCATTCTGAAGTCGTTCAAACATAATTTTGGTAATATCGGAGGCAACGGCATCAGCTTGCGTGACGAGTCCATGTTCAATTTCATTCTGCATAGCGGCGCGTGCAGTGAAAAATGCCAAGGCAGCCAGCACCATTGCTGGTACAAGGCCGATCAGGAGAAATGCGCGAAGTAGGGTTTTTTGAATGGTCACGGGTGTAGTATATGTCGTCTTGGCTACAGTCGGCAAATTATGAAACACAATGTTTATATGCGGCGCAAAAATGCGGCGTCATTAAAGAATGCCAAATGAGGTTGAAATGAGATTGTATAAACAAATGCGGATATGTCTATTCACGCTGGGGCTCGTGATTTTTTTCATCGTCACTGGTGCTACGGGCGCTACTGTTGATACCGTTCCTTCTACTTCTGCTATTGACAACCCGAATACAAGCAATACCGACATAAGGCCACCCTATGTATTGGGTCAAGGATATAAACTGGGTGACAGTGGCGTGACATTGGGCGGCTATACATCGCTGCAATTTCAGGACTCGCAAAATTCTGCGCCACATAGCGCTTTGAGCCATTTAAGTTTGTTTGTTTGGTGGGAAAACTCATCCCGATTTTCGCTATTTTCTGAAGTTGATAATCAAAAAATACTTGCAGCTGACTCTCAGTCTGAGGGGGATGACGATGCTTCTTTTCTGTCTATCGAACGCCTTTATATTGATTATGCGTTTAACGACGCCCTGACTTTACGTGGCGGTAAATTTTTGACGCCCATTGGTCGCTGGAACCAGCTACACGCTGACCCATTGGTGTGGACGACATCCCGCCCTCTAATTACCGTTAATCTATTTCCGGAGCATGCCACTGGGGGCATGGCGATGGGGAATGTATCACTATTTGGGAAATCGACGGAATATACCTTGTATGTATCAACCAGCACGGATCTGCATCCCGATCCGGCCGAAGGACAGTTCAATGATATACATGGTGCCCGACTGAATTATCCAGTTAACGATAATTTGCAGCTTGGTATTTCTTACGCTGGCTTTGATAAAATTATGCCTGTAGAGGAACGTGAGGAATTGGCCGGCCTAGATTTCATTTGGGCCAGTCATGGCGTCGAATTAAGTGGCGAAGGCGTCTGGCGTTGGTCTAATTTAGGCACGTCGCATAACGCAAGTGGTGGATTTTTTCAGGGGGTCATTCCTCTCTCCACACATCTATTTGGCGTTGGACGGATCGAATCCATCCGCAATCCGGATCTGCAAAATACCACCCAACTATGGCTATGGGGATTGAACTACCGTTATAACCGCGCCATTTCCTTGAAAGTGGAAGTCATTCATCCACTCCATCAATCCATTAGCGATCCGGGATTTTTATCCTCGGTGAGCGTCTTATTCTGACCTCGCCCATGCATTTTCATCTCTTTTTCCGCCGCATGGAGTGGCGCTTACTTTGGTTACTGTGCTTGTCATGGGTGCTGTCCAGCATGTTTTCAACTGATGCTATGGCGCAGTCTACTGAATCGGGGATTGCTGTGATTATGGCACCAGGAATCGTGGTTCCTGGGTTAAACCGGGATGTGCTGGCATTGATTTTTACCTCAAAAAAACGATTTTGGGATGCGGGGCAATTGTCTGGATTACGCATTCAACCGGTGAATTTATCAGCCAGCCATCCCTTACGCCATGCATTTTCCCTCCAACTATTACATCGCAGCCCAGAAGAAATGGATGATTATTGGCAGGATATGTATTTTCATGGCATATCGCCACCTTTTGTGTTGGCTTCGGAAGAAGCGGTGATTCGCTTTGTCGCCAGAACGCCGGGGGCAATTGGCTACATATCGCATTGCGTTACGGACCACCGTGTAAATGTAGTGATGCAACTTGATAGTGTGTTGGCGTGCCCACGCTAAAGCTTACACCTGCTTATTGACGCAAAAATTCCTTCTCTCCTCTGCAAAATTTGCAAACAAGTCCTGCAGTACACCGTCGATTGCAGCGCCTTCCTTACATCGCAAGCTCTTCATAATTAATTATATCGTTTAAAATCAATTACTTAAATTTAAAACATATCCTTGCCAGAAGCTGGCATCAGAATTGCGTTATGACGGTTAGCCTATTGTTATTTTAGGTGTTTTTTAACATTAACCGCATGTCGCCATGGCTGAAACTATGTTTACCTTAACTGAACCCGCTGATACGTATCGTGCAATATTGGAAGATTTCATTAGCGAACGTTATCTCGCAACTTATGGTGCAACGCTATCCCAATTTATGCCGCGCTTGTTTGCACTTAATTCAACGATTGATCCAGCACAGCACATGTTAATCGGGGCGTTGGGTGTGCGACCGGCAACTCAAACGCTATTTTTGGAGCGTTATTTGGATCATCCGATTGAAACGATGATTGGTAAAACATTAGGGACCTCGGTGAACCGACATCAAATTGTCGAGGTTGGCCATTTTGCCGGTGCACCCGCTAGCATTGGCGCCAAAGGAAGAGCAGATGCCGGTACTGCTAGGGCGATGATTACCTTGCTTACAGCAGCATTGTTTCATGAAGGATTTCGTTGGGTCGTGTTTACCGGCACCGTTGGATTGCGCAACGCATTTTCGCGCCTGAAACTGAATCCGATTGATCTAGGCCCAGCAGATCCGACACGTTTAGCTGAAAATGAATTGCATCAGTGGGGCAGTTATTATGAGGGCATGCCACGTGTTCAGTTTGGCAATATTACGGAAGGCTTTGCAGCACTCCGCTACGCCAGCGATAGTGATCAACCACTGCTTACACGACGTTGTTCTGAAATGTCGCTATCATGAGCCGCACTCTCGACGCTATTCGCGGTTATGCCCGTACTCAACCGGATGCTGTGGCCTTAGAAGCAGGAACAGGCGCAGAACTACGATCAGTCACCTACGCCGAATTGGTGCAGTTAATTGATGCACAGGCAGCCCGTTTTGAACCTGCAACGGTACTGGGTTTGCTCGCTGATAATAGCATTGATTGGGTAGTGGCGGATCTCGCGGCATTACAAGCTGGGGTGGTAGTCGTTCCGATTCCGGCTTACTTCTCTGAAGTACAGTTACAACACACAATTCTAGCGGCTGGCATCAATTTGATATTGATGGATACACTGGGTGCGGCGGCACTACAATCCGCGGCATTTTTTAACGCCACGATCAATGCGACAGATAATGTGGTCGGGTCATTGCGTGCATACAGGGTTATGCCCGATTCCGAACACCCATCCCAACCCTACCCTATTCCGCCTGGCACGCAAAAAATAACGTTCACTTCCGGTACGACGGATGCACCCAAAGGGGTATGTCTCAGCCTCGATGCCATCGAACAGGTGGCGCTTTCTTTATTGTCGGTGATCCCAGCAGAATTGACCACGACTACGCATGCGCGTCATTTGTGCGTTTTACCATTGGCGACGTTACTCGAAAATATCGCTGGCGTCTATTTGCCATTATTAGCTGGCGCCACCTGCTTGTTACCTCCATTAGCACAGGTGGGGTTAAACGGCAGTTCCGGATTCAATGTTGTTACGCAATTGTCTGCCATCACAACACTGCGTGCAACCAGCGCAATTTTGGTACCGCAAATGCTAACAGCGCAGGTTATTGCGCTTTCCGCCGGCATGCCATGTCCGACTACATTACGCTATCTGGCCGTCGGCGGTGGCAGCGTATCGCCCGATTTATTGAGGAAAGCAATAGGGTTAGGGTTACCTGTCGTGGAGGGATATGGGCTATCCGAATGTGCCTCGGTGGTCGCACTAAATCAGGTGAATTCCAATCGCTCTGGCAGCGTTGGTCGGCCCTTGCCACATCTACAGGTCACCATTGCTGATGACGGTGAAATCATCGTGCATGGGACACACTTCGCTGGCTATCTGGGAGGAATTTCTCCCGCTAGTAGTATTGGTCTAAAAACCGGCGATATCGGCTTTCTGGACGAAGATGGTTTTTTATTTATTACGGGCAGAAAAAAAAGCATGTTCATTACAGCGTTCGGTCGGAACGTGGCACCCGAATGGATAGAACGTGAATTATTAGCGCAAGCCGGAATACTGCAAGCTGCGGTATTTGGCGAAGCTAGGGCAAGCAGCATTGCATTGATTGTGCCGCACCCATCGGCAAGCCACGCCGCCATCGAAGCGGCTATTGCTGCCGCCAATGCAGTACTACCAGATTATGCCAAAGTTGGTGAATGGCGATGTGCACGTACTCCTTTCACGCATGACAATGGCTTATTAACCCATAACGGACGACTGCGGCGACTTGTTATTTACCGCGCCTATGCAGACGAGCTGGAACCTCCACATACGAAAGAATTCAATGCCATTTTATGATCAATTAGCCAAAGAAACACAGGTGGCACAAGCATCCTTACTCAATGCTCCCATTATTACTGCCGCATTAGCTGGGAATGTTACACGTGCGCAGTATCTGGCATTTTTGACTCAGGCATATCACCATGTACGTCATACCGTACCCTTATTAATGGCCTGTGGGGCACGCTTGCCTGCTGATATGGAGTGGTTGCGCGATGCGGTGGCCCACTATATTCAAGAAGAGCTAGGACACCAAGAATGGATACTAAACGACATTAATGCTGCTGGGGGAGATGCACAAGCAGTACGTGTTGGTGAGCCTGCGCTTGCCACGGAACTGATGGTAGCCTATGCCTATGACACCGTGACGCGGCATAATCCGGTGGGGTTTTTTGGCATGGTGTATGTGTTAGAAGGCACAAGCATTCAACTGGCATCGCAGTTGGCGTCAGTGCTTGAAAAAGGTTTGGATTTACCAGCAAATGCATTCTCTTATTTGTCCAGTCATGGACAACTGGATATAACACATATGGATGATTTTCGAAATTTAGTGAATCGTCTGGATAAAACAAGTGATCAGGCTGCGATAGTACATCGGGCCAATGTCTTTTTTCGTTTATATGGCGATGTCATTCGCACGGTTCCAACCGAAAGTACTCTATGAATTTTAGCAACAAAAAAGTAATGGTTTTAGGCGCCAGTGGTGGCATTGGTAGTGCGATTGCACGTCAATTGGCACAGCATGGTGCGGAATTGATTTTAGTCGGACGTCAAGCCGTAGTCCTAAATAAACTAGCGACTGAACTGCGCGCTCTGGGTAGCCAAGTTTCTATTGTGACTGGGAATATTGCAATCGATCCGGTCAGCATAGCAAAACATGCGATTCATCGGGTCGGCGATATTGATGTAGTGATTAATAGTGTCGGCATGCAGAATTTTGGATTTAGCCAGAATGAACCAGCTCAGGCTACTGCTGATTTATTTGCGACCAATGTAACTGGCCCGATTCAATTAATCAATGCCTTACTACCCCATATGCTGGCTAGAAATCAGGGGCAAATTGTGAATGTCGGGTCAATTTTCGGGTCCATTGGCTTTCCCTGTTTTGCCAGTTATTCTGCCAGTAAATTTGCATTACGGGGTTATTCGGAGGCGTTGCGACGTGAATTAACTGATACGGCAATTAAGGTCAATTACGTGGCTCCACGGTTCACTAAAACCAGTTTTAATCGCGGTGCCGTTACGCAAATGGCGAATGCACTAAAGATGAATCAGGATACACCAGAACTGGTGGCGCAACAGGTCATTGCTGCGCTTACATCCAATCGCGCTTATACTTATCTGGGCTGGCCTGAAAAATTATTTGTCAGAATCAATGCGCTCTTGCCTCACCTAGTGGATGGTTCACTGATGAAGCAAGTACGCCAAATGCGTCCGTTTACCCACTTGGCTGCACTTTCAAGCACGGATGTCATTGCAGAATAACGATGTTATCCTTATTTTAACCCATCTTATTTTTTGAACGCGAATCTACCTATGAACACATTTCGTCGCATCGGCACATCTAGCCTCCTCTTTTTTTGTGTCTTTAGCTCACTAGCGCGGGCTGCTGATACGCCTATGCCAGAATCCGTAGCAGGTATCGCGCACCGTTGGGCCAGCATTTCCTACCACAGCCCAGAAAAAAATCGCGAACAAGAATTAACGACCTTAGCTGTCGATGCCGAAAAACAAACCAAAGCCTATCCGGGAAAAGTGGAACCGTTGGTCTGGCAAGCAATTGTATTAGCCAGTGCAGCGAAAGCCCAAGGCGGACTTGGTGCGTTAAGTAAGGCAAAACAGGCGCGTGATTTATTGTTGGAAGCAGAAAAGATGAATCCATCCGCCTTGAACGGTGCTATTTATACGTCACTGGGAAGTCTTTACGCAAAAGTACCGGGTTGGCCTATTGGTTTCGGCAACGCTGACAAAGCACGCAGCTATCTGGAAACTGCACTAAAACTGAATCCAACTGGTATGGATGCAAATTATTTTTATGCGGATTTTCTTGTTTCACAAAAAGAGTATGCCAAAGCCATGGAGCATTTGACACTGGCCTTAGCAGCGCCGGCACGTATCGGGAGAGAAGATGCCGATGCCGGACGACGTAAAGAAGTAGAGTCGTTGATCACCGATCTGCGCGCTAATCACCGTGATAATTTGCAAAATTAAAATGTGCAAAATCAGGGGGGCCGTTTTAGCGGACACCTTCCATTACCGAAGAATGCCGATGCCATGGACGGATTGCTACATTTGCCCTTTTAACAAAAACTGTGTCATTTGGTGACAGTGTACCGATGTGACACAGTATGCACGGCTTAACCCATTGCAATAATTTAATTAAACTATTTAAAATCAATAAGTTAGACACAAAATCAAGTTGGCACGTTTTCTGCCTGTGTACCACCGCCAAGCTAGGCAATATGCGAGTTTAACTATACAACAGGAGATTTCAAATGATTTATGCTGCCCCGGGTGCTGAAGGCGCCAAAATTCAATTTAAGTCAAAGTATGACAATTTCATCGGTGGCCAGTGGATCGCACCTGTAAAAGGCGAATACTTTGATGTAATTACACCAATAAACGGTAAGGTTTATACTAAAGCTGCTCGTTCAGGCGCAGAAGATATTGAAGCGGCACTCGATGCTGCGCATGCTGCTGCGGACAAATGGGGTCGTACATCACCAACAGAACGCTCCAACATTTTATTGAAAATTGCAGACCGTCTGGAAGCCAATCTGGAATTGCTGGCCTACGCTGAAACAGTCGATAACGGCAAACCAATTCGCGAAACACTGAATGCAGATATTCCGCTGACCATTGATCACTTTCGCTACTATGCCGGTTGCATCCGCGCTCAAGAAGGTTCTATCAGCGATATCGACGAAAACACAGTGGCGTATCATTTCCATGAACCATTAGGTGTAGTCGGACAAATTATTCCTTGGAATTTCCCTATTTTGATGGCAGCCTGGAAACTGGCTCCTGCAATTGTTGCTGGTAACTGTGTCGTCTTGAAACCTGCAGAATCCACACCGATCAGTATCCTGGTTTTGACCGAATTAATCGCCGATTTGTTACCTCCAGGCGTGTTGAATATCGTCAATGGCTTTGGTCGTGAAGCTGGTATGCCATTAGCAACAAGCAAACGTATCGCAAAAATTGCATTTACTGGCTCAACCAGTACTGGCCGCGTCATTGCCCAAGCTGCTGCCAACAACTTGATTCCAGCAACACTGGAACTTGGCGGAAAATCACCTAATATCTTTTTTAAAGATATCGCGGATAAAGACGATAGTTTTTTCGACAAAGCAATCGAAGGTCTGGTACTTTTTGCCTTCAACCAAGGTGAAGTTTGCACATCCCCATCACGCGCATTGATTCATGAATCTATCTATGACCGTTTTATGGAACGTGTACTTCCACGTGTAGCCGCAATCAAGCAAGGTAATCCTCTGGATACCGAAACAATGATGGGCGCCCAAGCATCTAAAGAACAGATGACTAAGATCATGTCTTACTTGGATCTGGGTAAACAAGAAGGCGCAGAATTGTTAATCGGTGGCGGACAAGCGAATTTAACAAGCGACTTGGAAGGTGGATACTATATTCAACCTACCCTGTTCAAAGGCCACAATAAAATGCGTATATTCCAAGAAGAAATTTTTGGACCAGTTCTTGCTGTTACTACATTTAAAGACGAGGCAGATGCATTAGCAATTGCCAACGATACGTTATATGGTCTTGGTGCAGGCGTTTGGAGTCGTGATGGCAATGTTGCATACCGTATGGGTCGTGCTATTAAAGCCGGTCGCGTATGGACTAATTGCTACCATGCCTACCCAGCTCATGCGACCTTTGGTGGTTACAAAGAGTCAGGCATCGGCCGCGAAACGCACAAAATGATGTTGGATCACTACCAACAAACCAAGAATTTATTGGTTAGTTACAGTGAAAACAAACTGGGCTTTTTCTGATTCAGTGTTTAGATAAACGCTAACATCCGTTAAAAACAGTTAAAATGAAAGAGGGGATTTATCCCCTCTTTCATTTATGTACTTAGGACTTACGCAAAATTGTTCCAGCAAGGCATGCCGACGAAGACAGTACTTTTGTACGGCTAGGAGGCAATAACGCCACTGAAGCGGTTTTGTTTCAGTTTATTTAGGACTTACGCAAAATTGTTCCAGCAAGGCATGCCGACGAAGACAGTACTTTTGTACGGCTAGGAGGCAATAACGCCGCTGGAGCGGTTTTGTTTCAGTTTATTTAGGACTTACGCAAAATTGTTCCAGCAAGGCATGCCGACGAAGACAGTACTTTTGTACGGCTAGGAGGCAATAACGCCGCTGGAGCGGTTTTGCGTAAGTCCTATTAATTAGGAGAGCATGATGGTTGAGAAAGTGGTTGCCACTGAAGCAGCATTAAAACTAATTGATTTTCTTAAAAACAAACATGGCGAAATCATGTTTCACCAATCTGGCGGTTGTTGCGACAACAGCGCAGCAAACTGTTACCTACCGGGGGAAATTACGATAGGTGCTGGCGATGTCTATTTGGGCGATATTGGCGGCTCTCCGTTTTATATTGGAATCGGCCAATATGAGTATTGGAAACATACTCAATTAATTATTGACGTGATTGAAGGAACTGGCGGCACCTTCTCATTAGAGGGCTCTGAAGGCGTAGCATTTCATACCCGATCCCGCTTGTTTACCGATGCGGAGTATAAAGAGTTATTCGGAAAATAAATTGTGAGCAAACTAAATCAGTTGCCTCAGTTGGCGAACTGATTTTAGCCGGGATTTCATATTTAGCTCAGCCGTAATCCCGGTGTCGTCCAGATTGTGCCTTGTTTGCTGATAATCAGTACATCTACATGCGGTAACTGTGCGGCTAATTGAATCGCCTTTTGATGCCCCATGACAAAAAGTGCAGTGGATAAGCCATCGGCTTCGAGGCCAGTAGGAGCGGCCACGGTGACGCTGGCTAACTCTAAGGGTGAGTCGCCCGTGGCTGGGTCAAAGATATGATGGTGGACAAAATCCGGGGTAAACGTAGTGGCATAGTCACCGGAGGTGGCGACGCTGCGACCATCCATCTTCAGTGCCGTAGTCAGTGCTGCGGCATTTCTAGGATCCTGTATGCCAACCAACCAAGGATGGGCAGCCGATTTATTACCGGCGGAAATGAATTCACCGGTGTCTAATAAAGCATCTACGACTCCGCGTTGTTGTACTGCTGCTAATGCCAGATCAACTGCATAACCCTGCGCAATGCCATTTAATGTAATCGACATGCCGGATCTCTTCAGCCGAAGCTGCTGCGCGGTTATTTCAAGATCGTGCCAATCAACTAATCCTTTAGCACGCTTTAGCTCCGCTTCGTTCGGAATTCTTCCTGTCTCCTTCGCCTGCGTATAAGCTAACCACAAGGGTTGTACCGTAATATCAAATGCCCCCTTTGATAGGTGTGACATGCGCTGAGTTTCAGCTAATACCGTGAGCAGGTGAGCATCAGGATGTGCTAATTTTCCATCGCGATTGAGCTGATATACTTGACTCGATTCACTGTAAATACTCATTAGCGCATCAATTTTCTTCGCTTGCGCAAAGGCATCCTGCAACGCCAACTCGGCTTGCCGTTGATCGTGATGCAATAGCGTGATACTCATCGTTGTACCAAAAGCCAAATCTGACCCTATATATTTATGATAGGTTTTTGTGCCATCTTGATATACATTCGTTTGGCGCACAATGTTACTCGCATGTGCTCCAGCCTGCCACCCTATTCCACCAGTCAAAATACTGCCAATGGTCGCGGTAAGAAATGTTCGACGTTGCATGAGTTATCCTCGTTAAAGCGGAAAAGGTGTTGTTACCTTACTGGCGGCTTTTCGATCAAAAATCAATGGGGCACATTTTTGATCACTTTCATAAATCACGACACAATCCATGCATTGAAAACACTCGTTGTAGTCTATCTTTCCGCTTGGTTTGATCGCCTGATAATCACAACTATGGCGACAGGTTTGACATGGTGTTCCGCATTGTTTACGCCTTGGCAACCAGTCGACAATGCGTACCAAACCGAGTATTGCTAAACAAGCGCCAAAGGGACAAAGGAAACGGCAGAAAAATTTGTACACCACACTACTCGCAATCAATAAGCCAATCGCATACGTTAAATAGGGCCATGAACGCATAAAACTCAAGGTGATTGCCGTTTTAAAGGGTTCTGCCTCAACCATGGCATCGGTGACCTCCCCAGGGAAAAACAGACTGAGTAAAATACCCCCAAGCACAAAATATTTGATCCATTTGAGTTTGGCATTGGTGTTCGTTTTGAACTTAATTTGCGGAATACGGAGCGCTTGTGCGATTTTTCCTATAAATTCCTGTAATGCGCCAAAGGGACATAGCCAACCACAAAATGTACCTCGCCCCCACACCACTAAACTCACCAGCACAAATGCCCACAGGATCACTGTCATGGGATCATAAAGGAAAAAGGCGAGACTACGACCGGCTGCGAGGGACTGTATAAACCCGGTAAGATTAACGATGGAAAGCTGTCCCTGTGCATACCAGCCAATAAAAAATAAGGTAAATAATAGATAGCTACGACGGAACCAGATAAAACGCGTGTCTTGGCTACTAAGGCGTTTTTGTTGGATGAGTGCAGTGGCGAGCAATGCTAAACCAGCGATTAATACTGCCAACTCTTTCCAGCGTGTTTTCCAAATTCCTTGCCACGATTTATTATCGCTTTCAGCTGCTATGTAAAATTTGGAGGGCACATTGAGCGGTATGCTGATTTCATGCGTGAAGCGTTCTGGATAGATCATGCCCTTGCTACGGGTAATCGGCAAAATAAAATCCAGCGTCTGAGCCGGGTCTAGCCCAGCCTGACTAATTATCCGAAACGCTTGCACCGTAGCATCCGCTGGAATAATGGCCTCAGGTATCGCCGGCAATAGTTTCAGATCCATGTCCAGATCACGCATATCAATCGGTAATTTGTCTTGTCGCAGCAACAATCGTGTGGGAATGGAACCACGGACGAAATCGTCACCAGTTAAACTGTAACGCGAGCTCGGCATCGTTAATGCGATAATCACCTGATCTCCTGGCTCAAGACGATTTTGTAGTTTGTTCCAGCTAATGGGACGTAACAAATTTCGTCCGACTTCAGGAATTGAGGCATAGGCCAGATAAAGATCAATAAAAATGGCATCGGGATGATCGAGCGCATCCTGATCAAGCCGAGCCCCGTCGGTACCAGCAAATTTCTGCTCAATATCCCGGTTATGGAGTACAACATGCCGGATCAGCCCTTGATCAATCAATTGCGCGAGACTGACGACATCAAATACGTTTGGATTGATACGGGCAATCAGGTCGGGGTCACGTGACGCAGCAAAACCTAATTTTTTACGCGCAACTTTGAGTGCCGAAGAAAGGATACTTTGATTGATGATACGCACTGACGCGGTGGCTTTGGTGACACCATCAATTGAGGCGTGAACGGCAGTAGCTTGATCCTTGGTGTGCTCACCAATTCGGATATTTTGATTAATGGATAATCCCTGGTATTGATTGACAAACTGCATTAACGGAGCGGGCCCAAGTCCATCAACAAATACCGGTTCACGCTGCGATATGACCGTGACACTTAAAAATGTGCCTTTGGGGTCCAGTGCAATCAAGAGATTAATAGGGATACCGCCAAATCCTGGTATCGGTGCCATATCAATAGATTCAAACACATACCCTACCAGCGTGTTTTCTGTGGCATTTTGCCTAAACACCGGCCATACCGGTATATCTGTTTGTTTTTCTGCGATGATGAGTGGCGCTGGGAAGCGCTTCACGATGTCCGCGTGGGTCAACACACCTGCCCAACTGTTACTCCACATCACCATAAGTAATAACACTAGGATCACAAATGAAAATGCGGATGTAGATCGGGATGCCGATATGGTACCGATTGTCGGTTTTTGCACGATTTTTTGTCTCCTGAGTCGCGTCGCTATCGAGAGTGACGTCGTTTTTTAAATCGTTAATGCAACGTAATTAATTTGATACAACATCATGGATATTGCGTTTGCAAGATTACGCTGCATTTGTCTTTTGTGATGTATAGAAAGCATAAAACATGCCAAATCCATCCACTATACCCATTAGGTACGCCCCTTGAAAAAATAGCAGATAAATTACATTTGCAATTACAAATTAACAATCTTATTGATAATAATGACGCGTGCAGAGTGATCATAATTTGCACAGAGAATATGAAAGTGATCCGATTTGGGACAGTATAAATATAACAACAACAAAAAATAGATAATAAATATATACTGCATTCATCTCATCCCTCGCCATGTATTTTTTATGGAATTAACATGATGTTTACACACAATTTTAGCGAGTACACCTAGGAAGAACGGAATCATTACCCTCCTCTTACATTGCAATGTAATCGCCTTAATTCCACTCAGTCATAGCCTCAGACTAGTTGAATAATGCTCCAGACCACTATCAGGCACACATTTTGCTGATACGGGCAGGCAGCACGAAAAGAAAGTTGTGAGCACTATCTAATAATATCAATCAAATCAAAAGGGGACTTAAATGAAAAAATTTGCAAACCGTAAAACTGCACTGTGGACAGCATTGGCATTGAGTGCAGTAGTAAGTGGTTCAGCGTTTGCTGACGGTTCCAATGTGACCATTTACGGTACATTGGATGCAGGTATTGTATCCGTTACAAACCAAGCAAATCCAGCTGGCGGCACTGCAAGCGTCACCGCATTGAATACCGGCGGTTTGTCACCAAGCATTTTGGGCTTTAAAGGTACGGAAGATTTGGGTGGCGGATTAAAAGCCAATTTCAATCTGGAAGAACATTTGTTCGCTACAACCGGCGCTGGCGGTCAATGGGGTGGATTGTTCGGACGTCAAGCCAATGTTGGCCTGTCCAACAATCTGGGTTCTATCGTACTGGGTAAACAATATTCACCTGCGGTATTGGCATTTGCAGCAACTGATCCACGCGGCCTGAAAGAAACATTCTCTGGTTTGATTTCGTGGGCACTGACACAAAATCCATTGAATGGCGGCGCTGCAACTGCTCCAGGAAATAGCAATTCTGTCATCGACGTGTTTTTGGCTAACGCAATCAGTCTGAGCACTAAAGTAGGCGATGTGAGCCTGAGCGGCGCATATAGCTTGGGTGAAGTTGCTGGCAATACATCAGCTAACACCGTCCTTTCTCTGGGCGCAGTCTACAATGGCCCTGTGACATTGTCTGCAGCATACCAAAAAGACAATGGCTCAACTGCTGCCGCTAGCGGTACACAAGTTGAGAAATATTCGTTCGGTGCTGGTTATTCATTTGGTGATGCTACTGTCAAAGGTAGTTATTTGAACGATAAAAATACCAACGCAGCTACTGGTACTGAATTGCAAAACTACCAAATTCTTTCAGCCGGCGTTGACTATCGTACTGCTGCTAATAACGTAGCAACTTTAGCTTACTACCATTCGAAAAATAAAGATATGACAGCTGATACATCCAATACTTGGATTTTATCCGATGAGTATTCGTTATCAAAACGTACTACGCTGTATGCATTAGTATCTGGCGTTAACACTGGTGCTAATTACTCTTCCGGCGCAGCGTTTGGTGTTGCGAACAACAACACTTACCTCGGCGCACAAGGTAAAAACACCACAGCATTGGAATTAGGCGTCCGTCATACATTCTAATAGTTGATGAACATAGTTACATTAAATAGTTACATTAAATAGTTACATTAAATAGTTACATTATTACGGGCACCGCAGTTAGGTGCCCGTTTTTTATTACCGAATAATATTACTGAATCACGACCCCCCATGGCAGTGCACCTACTGGAATATCATGAAGTAATGCCATCGCGTCGGTATCAATCACCGAAACCGAATTAGAACGTCCATTAGCGACATACAGCTTTTTACCATCCGGAGTAATCGCCATGTTCCACGGGCGTTTGCCGACGGCGATGGTCGCCTTAACCGTATTAGTGGCAGTGTCAATGATCGAGACAGTACCATCTTTACCATTGGAAATATAAACCTGACGTCCATCTGGCGCCATGGTG
>Ga0302155_10000886_pt1 | contig 22381 bp, 20 predicted proteins | sample I_Bog_N3_1_FD_193508 | JGI IMG/M metagenome (GOLD analysis project Ga0302155, IMG submission 193508) | Peat permafrost microbial communities from Stordalen Mire near Abisko, Sweden - I_Bog_N3_1 | ecosystem: Environmental > Terrestrial > Soil > Wetlands > Peat | place: Sweden: Abisko, Stordalen...
ACTGAGCGGAGGAAGCCTCGCCGCTTCAGTACGGTAGCTACAAATCGGCTACGCAAAAAACACATTGGTATCACTTGGTATCACTAAGTTCAACTACCCAAATCAATAGCAAAAAATCACATATCCTTCGAATTTTTCGAGGGTGCAGACTTATAGTATCAGACCGGATTAAATAAATTACAATGAAATTCTCAAACCTGAAAATTGCCACCCGCATGTATTTCGGCTTTGGCGCTGTCGTGACGCTGTTCATCATGCTGGTCACCATCGCCTACGCAAATTTATCCAGCCTAAATGAAGCCAGCGAACGTAATACCCATAGCTACCAGGTGCTGGGCGAAGTTGGCGGCATACTGGAAAGCCTGATCAATATCGAAACTGGTCAGCGCGGCTTTTCTCTGAGTGGAAAAACTGACTCACTCGAACCCTACAACAAAGGTAAGGAAAACTTACGCCTGCATCTTGATAGGGTGAAGTCACTTACCTCCGATAATGCACAACAACAAGTGCGACTGCAGCAACTTGATCAAGAACAGCAATTGTGGCTGAGTACCTCGATTGATCCAGCAATTAAGCTGCGAGTCGATTCAACCGACACCGAAATGCATGCCGTGGTAGAAGAGGAGCAACTTGGCAAAGGCAAGAAAGGGATGGATGCTATACGAGGCTTAATTACGGACATCGATGCTGCGGAACGGGTGTTGTTAACGCAACGAGCACAGAATGCCACTTCGCTGCAATCAGTAACTAAAGTGACATTAATCGGTGGAGGTGTTGTTGCAGCAGTGCTCGCGCTGCTGATCGCAATCTGGCTAGCTCATAACATTGTGTTTCCGATACGCCAGGCAGTAGACATTGCCAAGCAGGTGGCCAAAGGGGATCTGACCGTCGAGGTAACGGTCACGTCGACGGAAAATGAAACAGGTGAATTGCTGGCTGCTCTCAAGGGCATGAATGAAGCGTTGGTGAGCATTGTTGAAAAAGTGCGTAGCGGCACAGATGCTATAGCGGCAGCATCAAGTCAGATTGCCTCAGGTAATTTGGATCTTTCGTCGCGTACGGAATCACAAGCAAGCGCCTTGGAAGAGACGGCTTCATCAATGGAAGAATTGACTGGCACCGTCAAACATAATGGCGACAATGCACGCCAAGCGAATGTGCTTGCGGTGTCCGCTTCCGCGGTGGCGGTCAAAGGTGGCGTAGTCGTTTCACAGGTGGTTGACACAATGCGTTCAATCAATGGTTCATCTAAAAAAATCGCAGACATTATTAGCGTAATTGATGGCATCGCATTCCAAACCAATATTTTGGCCTTGAACGCTGCAGTTGAAGCCGCTCGTGCCGGTGAGCAGGGACGCGGTTTTGCTGTCGTAGCCACCGAGGTGCGCAATTTGGCGCAACGCTCAGCTAGCGCAGCCAAGGAAATTAAAATGTTAATCGCCGACTCGGTAGAAAAGGTCGAAATTGGTACTAAGCTGGTCGATCAAGCTGGAACTACGATGAATGAGATCGTTGATAGTGTCCGACACGTGACTGACATCATGGCTGAGATTGCCGCTGCAAGCGAAGAGCAAACTTCTGGAATTGAACAAATTAACCAGGCCATCATGCAGATGGATGATACAACGCAACAAAATGCAGCACTCGTGGAAGAAGCAGCTGCGGCTGCCCAAGCGCTGCAAGATCAGGCAGGAAATTTAGTCCAAGTAGTCAGTGTATTTAACCTCGGTCATACCCATGCGATTGCTGCTAAAGTAGGAAAACGTAGTGCTCCCCTTGCAAGAACTACTTCTGCACTCCGGGCGAACGCGGCTGGGAAGTCAGGAAAGCCGACAATCAATGTCGCGCAGTTGAAGCGAGTACCCCAAGCGCCCTTGGTCGCTATTGAGAATGGAGACTGGGATGAGTTTTGATCAAAAATGAGTGATGAAGGAGCGGCACGATGGGAGGGCATGCAAACCCCTTCTATTATAATTGCTCACGAAAAAAAAGCACTCCGATTTCTCGTGAGTGCTTTTTTTCTACTACTTCTACTACTTATTCTATGGCTCCCCGACCTGGACTCGAACCAGGGACCTGCGGATTAACAGTCCGTCGCTCTACCAACTGAGCTATCAGGGAACAAACTTGGTGCTGCATGTGCATTATGTACTGCTTGTACTGCTTGTACTACACATAGTGCTGCGAATTCTTTGGCTCCCCGACCTGGACTCGAACCAGGGACCTGCGGATTAACAGTCCGTCGCTCTACCAACTGAGCTATCAGGGAACAAACTTGGCGCTACACTTTTCAGTGCGCGCATTGTAACTTACTCTGACAATTTATGCTAATGAAATGCGAATGATATTCGTATTTTTTTTAAGCTATTTCCTTGCCATTATGATTCTTTGGCTCCCCGACCTGGACTCGAACCAGGGACCTGCGGATTAACAGTCCGTCGCTCTACCAACTGAGCTATCAGGGAACAGAAGCGAGATTATAGGAGGTCATCTATGTTACGTCAAGGTGATCTGCTAAATAAACCTATTTTAAATGCACGCTGTGCTGATGTAATGCATTTTTTTGTGTCGCTGTGGCAACATGCAAGCGTTTAGCTGGTTTGACGCGGAGGATTAACGACACTAGGTTCCCGCCTACCCCCGCGGGAATGACGAAGTAATAAGATTGTGTCACGAGATGACAGCGTATAGTGTATCGTCTTTCCTGCGAAGGTAGTAAAAACACGCATCATTACCACGGAGGGTAGTAAAACACGCATCATTACCACGGAGGTAGTAAAAGACACGTCATTCCCGCGGGGGTAGGCGGGAACCCAGTGTCGTTATGCTGCTGTATAGTATAAATACACAGTCACTAATAAGAACTTGTGACCCTGCTTAAAGAACCTTAGCAATCGCTGCAACAACAGCGTCAATATTACGAGAGTTGAGTGCTGCTACACAGATACGGCCAGTGTCGACAGCGTAGATGGAATTGTCGGTGCGTAATTTTCCGACTTGTTCTTTCGTCAGACCAGAATACGAAAACATACCGCGTTGTTCGCTGACAAAAGCAAAGTCATGTGCTGGCGCATGTTGTTTTAACAGGCTAACCAACTGTTCACGCGTAGCACGAATCCGTACACGCATGCCAGCCAGTTCTTCTTCCCATAAGGCGCGCAGCTCTGGTGTGGCCAGAACCGTCGCTACTACTTTACTTGCGTGTGTCGGTGGGTTGGAGTAGTTGGTGCGAATGACGCGTTTTAATTGGGACAGTACCCGGGCGATTTGGTCTGCATCATCAGCAACAATGCTCAGTGCACCAACACGTTCGCCGTACAGTGAGAATGATTTTGAAAATGAATTGGAAACAAACAGTGGGCCGCCTGCATCCGCGAAGCGACGCACGACTTTACCATCGGATTCAATGCCATCACCAAAACCTTGGTATGCCATATCCAAGAATGGAATCAAGCCGCGACTAGTCACGATTTCAATGATTTGTGTCCATTCGTCGCTGGATAAATCAGCGCCAGTTGGATTGTGGCAGCATGCGTGCAACAGCACGATGGAGCCGCTTGGGATGCTGGATAAGGTGGCGATCATGCCAGCGAAATTCACGCCGTGGGTGATTGCGTCATAATACGGATATTGATTGACGGTAAATCCGGCGGATTCAAACAATGCGCGGTGATTTTCCCAGCTTGGATCGCTGATCCAGACTTGTGCGTCAGGTGCAAACCGTTTTAAGAAATCCGCGCCAAGCTTTAAGGCACCAGTTCCGCCAATGGCTTGTGCCGTGATGGCGCGTTTTTCAGTAATGACGGCACTGCCGGCACCAAAGACTAATTCTTGAACGGCTTTGTCGTATGCAGCCAGTCCTTCGATCGGTAAATAAGTACGTGGTGTGGAGGTTGCCATTAACAAGGTTTCTGCACGTTGAACACATTGTAGTAGTGGTACTTTGCCATTGTCATCGTAGTATACACCTACGCCCAGATTGACTTTATTCGGGTTGGTGTCCGCGTTGAAGGCTTCTGTAATGCCTAAAATTGGATCGCGGGGAGCCATTTCGATGGCGGAAAATAAGGAGGAAGTTGTGGTTGAGTTCATTGTGATAGTATTAAAGGTTGCCCAAGTGTCTGGGTGATAGGGTTTTGTATGGTTTGGTAATGTTTGGTAATGGGATATGACGCAGACTTTGTTGCTAGGGTGAACGTAGTAGCTATTTTAGATGAAATTGCCACGTCTGCGGTAATGAATGTTGAAAATGATGATGTGCTTGCTTCATAATGGCCGATGGTGGCGATGTTATTTGATGTAAATTCAGTGTAGAGGTGAGTGCTATATGGCGAAGCGTAAAGTGGATGTTCAGACAGACGCGGTGGTGGTTCAGAGCGGTTCGGCGCAATTGGAACCGCAACTGGAACAGCCAGCAGAACTGCGCCCGGCTGCACTTGATGCAACCGATACACGTATTGTGCGATTCCCTAATTCACCCTTTCAATTGTTTCAGCCTTTTGCTCCGGCAGGAGATCAACCGGCGGCGATTGCACAATTAGTGGAAGGGATTAATGATGGTTTGGCGTTTCAGACGCTGCTTGGGGTAACGGGTTCCGGTAAAACCTACACGATGGCGAATGTGATTGCCCGTACCGGACGTCCGGCGATTATTTTTGCGCCGAACAAAACGCTGGCGGCACAGTTATATAGTGAATTCCGTGATTTTTTTCCAAATAATGCAGTTGAATATTTCGTCAGTTATTACGATTATTATCAGCCAGAAGCGTATGTGCCGCAGCGTGATTTGTTCATTGAAAAAGATTCGGCGATTAATGAACATATTGAGCAAATGCGCTTGTCGTGCACGAAATCATTGATGGAGCGGCGTGATGTGGTGATTGTTGCCACCGTTTCAGCGATTTACGGTATTGGTAATCCGAATGAATACCATCAGATGATTTTGACGCTGCGTGCCAAAGATCGGGTGAGTCAGCGTGATTTGATTGCGCGCTTGATTCAGATGCAATATACCCGGAATGAGATTGATTTTGGTCGCGGAACCTTTCGGGTGCGTGGCGATACCATTGATATTTTTCCTGCGGAGCATGCCGAGTTGGCGGTGCGGATTGAGATGTTCGATGATGAAATTGAACAGTTGCAGTTGTTTGACCCATTGACCGGCCGCGTCAAGCAAAAAATTGTGCGTTTTACCGTGTATCCCGGCTCACATTATGTCACCCCGCGTGAAACGGTGTTACGGGCAATCGAAACCATTAAAGCGGAACTGGCGGAACGCCTGACATTTTTTCAAAAAGAAAATAAATTAATCGAAGAGCAACGTATCGGTCAGCGTACCCGTTTTGATTTGGAAATGATGGCGGAAATCGGATTTACTAAAGGGATTGAGAATTACTCACGTCATTTAAGTGGTGCCAAAGAAGGCGAGCCGCCGCCGACATTGGTCGATTATTTGCCGCCGGATGCATTGATGTTTTTGGATGAGTCACATGTATTGACGGGGCAATTTTCTGCAATGTATAAAGGGGATAGGGCGCGTAAAACCAATCTGGTGGATTATGGCTTTCGCTTGCCTTCAGCGTTAGATAATCGGCCATTACGGTTTGATGAGTTTGAAGGAAAAATGCGTCAAACAATCTTTGTTTCTGCGACGCCGGCAAGCTATGAAATGGAGCATGCCGATCAAGTGGTAGAACAAGTGGTGCGTCCGACTGGCTTGGTTGATCCCCTGATTGTGGTGTTGCCGGCTAGTACTCAAGTCGATGATTTGATTACGCAGATTCATTTGCGCGTGAAAAAAAATGAACGGGTGTTAGTGACAACGCTGACCAAGCGTATGTCAGAACAGTTGACGGATTTTTTACGTGAAAATGGCATTAAAGTTCGCTATCTACATAGTGATATTGATACCGTCGAACGCGTGGAGATCTTGCGTGATTTGCGTTTAGGGGCATTTGACGTGCTGGTGGGGATTAACTTGCTGCGAGAAGGCTTGGATATTCCGGAAGTGTCGTTAGTGGCGATTTTGGATGCGGATAAAGAAGGCTTTTTGCGTTCAGAGCGTAGTTTGATTCAAACCATTGGTCGGGCGGCACGGAACTTGAATGGTATGGCGATATTGTATGGCGATAAAATCACCAATTCGATGCGCTGCGCCATGGATGAAACGGAGCGTCGGCGCAATAAACAATTAGCGTTTAACGCAGCGAACAATATTACCCCAACCGGTGTTGTTAAGCATATTCGCGATTTAATCGATGGCGTGTATAACCCCCAAGCAGCGCGGGCGGAATTGGATGCGGCACAAGAACATGCGCGTTATGAAGTGATGAGTGAAAAACAAGCGAGCAAGGAAATCAAGCGTTTAGAAAAAGCTATGTTGGACCATGCAAAGAACCTGGAATTTGAACAGGCGGCCCAAGTACGTGATCAGTTAGCACAAGTGAAGCTGCATTTATTTGGGGCATCGGGTGGGGCTCCCGTTCTTTAGCTTATTTTAGCTAGATTTAGCTAAAATAAGGGCTGCGCTGCGCTGTGTCGCAATAAAATGTCCGGTGGGGCGAAGCGTTCACCGTAACGTTGTTGTAATTGTCGTGCCCGTGCGGTGAAGTTGGCGGCACCAACATGATGGATGTAACGGACCACGCCACCCGTCCATGCCGGAAAGCCGATTCCCATGATGGAGCCTAGGTTGGCGTCACGCACGGAGTGGAGTACGCCTTGCTCCAGACAGCGCAGACTTTCTAGGCTTTGGCAGTAGAGTAAACGATCATGCAGATCTTCCTGCGGCAGATGTTGTGGCTCCGAGCTGAATAAGCCGTATAACTTTGGCCACAGTTGTTTTTTCTTCGACGCTGGGTAATCATAAAATCCAGCGCCACAGGCGCGGCCACAACGTCGGTAATTGGTCACCATTTGTTCGATAATGGCGTGTGCTGGGTGAGATTGCCATGCTATTCCTTCCGTCTCCATATCGTATTGTGCCTGTGTGGTGAGTAAATGCGATAACGTGAGCGATGCTTCATCTTGTACTGCCAGTGGGCCGTATGGCATGCCAATGTGCCGTGCTGCTTTTTCAATAATGGCTGGATGAACGCCATCGCCCAACATGGCAACGCCTTCGTGCATGAAGCTGCGAAATACGCGACTGATAAAAAATCCACGCACATCGTTGACAACGATAGGGAATTTGTCGATTTGCAGGGCGAAGCGACGTGCCCGTGTCAGACAGTCATCCGATGTTTGTGCTGTCAGTATTAGTTCGATTAATTGAATTTTACGTACCGGCGAAAAAAAATGCATACCGATAAACCGGCTGGGGTCTCGGCACGCTTGCGCTAATGTGGTGATCGATAGACTGCACGTGTTGGAGCCCATGATGCCATCGCACTTAAGATAAGGAGCCACTTCCATAGTGGAAATGGTTTTGAGTTCTTTGTTTTCATAGATTGCATCGATAATGATATCGCAATCGGATAATGCAGCAGGACTGTCACAAGGATGGATGCGTGCCAGTTGCTGTTCCATTTGCGTCTGGTTAAGTTGCCCTTGGCGGTATTTGTTATATAGCGCAAGGGCAATGGTGTGCTTCCCTTTTTCTGCTTGTGCCAGGGTGATGTCGTTTAAATGTGTTGTGATGCCATAGTGTGAAGTGACTGTGGCGATACCCACGCCCATTTTTCCTGCGCCAATGATGCCCACGGAGCTGACCTTATCGTGCAGTGTGGTTGAGTTGTGCTGGAGTTCAGTCATAGTGCCATTTCCCCCTTATCAAATGCTAGTTGATACATGCCAGTTGAACAGTATGTATAGCTGGAGCAATTTACCTATTTTTATAAAAAATAATAAAAAGACAGTCTGGACAGTCTAATAATCTGAGATGGTGCGAGATGGTGCGATGGAATTGCGACGGCATTGCAAATAATAGTGTTTTTAAGGCAATAGCACAAACCATTTAATGTGTAAAAGACACTTTTAAGTTATCTTGCATTGTTTAAATAATCATTTATTGTGCTTTAATGGATGGATAATTTATCGAAATTAAGTTTATTAAGGACCCTAAAGTATGGCGAAATCGTGTCGACTAGCGCATCAATTATCAAAACTTGAAGGGTGAAATAAAAGTTTATATATGCTTAAAGTTGCCTAATTTCATTAAACTTTTGCGGATGCTGACCGATATCTGTAACAACGGCGGTCAAGTAGTCCCAGTAAAGCAGACCGAAGGGTGTGGCATTACGCCAATTTAAATAACTTTTAGGCAAGGAGAAATTATCATGCCAGATATGATCAACACCAATATACTTTCGATGCAGGCTCAGCAAAATCTGTCTACTTCGCAAGCTTCGTTAGCTACTTCAGTTCAACGTTTGTCTTCAGGGCTGCGTATTAATAGCGCCAAAGATGATGCCGCAGGATTGGCTATTTCAGATCGTATGACAAGTCAAGTAAATGGCTTGACTCAAGCAGCAAGTAATGCAAACAATGCGATTTCGTTGACACAAACTGCAGATGGCGGTTTGGCGACAACCACGACTTTGCTGCAAACAATGCGTACACTGGCCGTGCAAGCAGCCAATGGTACCAATACCGCGTCGGATCGTGCTTCTATTCAGTTGGAAGTCAGTCAGTTGCAACAAGAGGTTAATCGTGTTGCTAGTACAACACAGTACAATGGATCGAATTTGCTGGATGGCTCATTGACTAATGCGCAGTTCCAAGTTGGTGCGAATGCCAATCAAACGATTAGCTTCTCTATTGGTAGTTCACAAGCTTCTGCGATTGGTAGTAATACAGTTGCCGCAAGTGGTAATGCCACTGCAACTAACTTGACACAAGCGCATGCGAGTGCGACTGCCGGTGTCATCGATGCTAACGTATTTGCTGCTCAAGCACTGACAATTCAAGGTAATGGTACCTCAGTGAGCATTCCCGCTACAACACTGATTGCAGGTTCCAGTGGTAAAGCGATTGCTGCTGCAGTTAATACGGCTTCTGGCTCGACTGGTGTGAAAGCAACCGCAACAACTTCAGCAACACTGGGTGCATTTGCTGCTGGTACGGTAAGTTTGACCTTGCAAGGTACGCCAACAGCTGCTGGTGGAGCTAACCCGATCACGGTTTCCGCTACACTGGGTTCAGCAACAGATTTATCTGGATTGACTAGTGCAATCAATGCGCAAACTGGTACCACCGGTATTACGGCAGTTGCTGATTTGACTCACGGTACAATCGCATTGACGAATGCCGCTGGAGATGATATCGGTGTTACCGCCGGTGCAGGTGCAACGGGTGTGACAGTCACGGGTTCTGCGGATGCGGGTGCTGCTGGTACTGCGGTCACCTTGGCTGCGAATGGTGCGGTCGGTGATTCTGCTACTGTTGGTGCGAGTGTGTCGTTTAGTGGACCTGCTTCCTTTACTGTTAGTAGCAGTGTTGCTGCCGGTGGTATTTTTGGTGGAGCAGCTGCTTCTGTCAATACCAGTAGCTTGCAATCAGTTGCATCGATTGATTTGACCAAAATGACGAACGGTGTCCCAACAGGTGCGAATTCTGCTCTGGCGATTATTGATGCGGCCTTGGCTAATGTGGATTCCTCCCGTGCGTCACTGGGTGCGATTGAAAATCGATTTACTGATACAATCAGCAACTTGCAAACCACGTCAAATAACTTGACTAGTGCACGAAGCGGTATTGAAGATACGGATTTTGCAGCAGAAACAGCCAATCTGTCCCGTAGCCAAATTCTGCAGCAAGCAGGTACCGCGATGTTGGCTCAGGCTAACTCGTTACCGAATGGTGTGATGGCACTGTTACGTTAAGACTGTCTGGTTTGTTTGGTTTTTGGTAATGTACTAGCCATTTTAGTAGTATTGGTTGTTCGATTCACACCCCGACTAAGCTCGGGGTGTTTTGCGTGGGGAGAAAATCATGGACGTGAATCTCAGTGGTAATGTGGTTGCTGCGGTAGCGACAACCACAGGTTCGGGCACTAACACTGCTGGAGTTGGTGCAGGAAATTCAGGGGCGGGAACGGGTGATCAATCTGCAAGCGGCACTGTCGTAGCGTCCAGTGCGGTCACGATTAGTGCGGCTGGTACGGATGCCGCCAATGCTAGTGTGGCGGCGACATCGACGGGCACGGACCCAAGCGTCGCGGGAACGCCTTCTGGAACAACTCCAGCAGGAACGACGACCGGTGCAACCTCGGGTACGCCGAGCGATACTGCCGCGACAAAACTCAAGCATGCGGTAGCGCATATTAATAGCTCCTTGAAAACCGATGGGCAAAGTGTCGAGTTTTCAATTGATCAGAGTAGTAAGCGTACGGTCGTGAAAGTCGTTGACACGACGACGAATCAGGTGATTCAACAAATGCCAACGGAAGAAGTGCTGCAAATGGCTAAGGTGTTATCTGAAAAATCAGGATCAGGTTCTGTTTCTGGAAGTTTGATTAATCAGCAAGCCTGATTGATGCGTCATTAATGCCTAATTAATGTTAATAAATACCGAATTATAGGGTGCCATAGCTGAAACAAAGCGGTATTTCCCATCCTAAAGTTGGCTTAACATTTGCCGTTAAGAGTTTATAGTGACGTCATCGTGAAGTTATTGATCGTGCTGCAGTAGTGTGACGATAACTCAGGTAGCGTTGCATCGTTTTAAATACAGGAGATTCACATGCTCAGCCCCATTGCCGCTTCGTCAGCACTAACAACAGGAACGATTACCTCGCAAGGTATTGGTTCCGGCTTGAATGTGGCGAGTATTGTTAGTCAGTTGATGGTGGTTCAAAATCAGCCGGTTGCGCTTTTGCAATCTCAGGAAGCGAATAATCAAGCCACTGTGAGTGCCTTTGGGTCGTTGAGTAGTGCGCTTTCCCAATTTCAAACCGCGTTGCAAGGTCTTAATAGCACTAGTCAGTATGAAAATGTCACTGCCACCGTTGCCAATTCAGCAGTCGCGACAGCGACGGCTACATCGACGGCAGCATCGGGGACGTATAGTCTTAGTGTAAGCCAGTTGGCGCAGTCGCAAACCTTAGTGACCGCAGGTCAAGTCAGTAATACGACATCGATTGGCAACGGGGTGATTTCCTTTGATATGGGATCGATCACTGGTGGTACGCTTAATAGTACTACTGGCCAATATTCGGGTGCGAGCTTTACCAGTGCAGGCGGCGGTGTTAAAACCGTCACTATTAACAGTAGTAATAATTCATTGACGGGTATTGCTGCCGCGATTAATGCGGCTAACGTGGGTGTCACCGCCACCTTGGTCAATGATGGTAGTAATACACCATATCGCTTGTCCTTGACCTCCAATAGCACTGGCGCAGCGAATAATATGAGTATCTCGGTTGCTGGTGATACCGCATTGGGATCCTTGTTAAATCAAAATTCGGGCGGCACACAAGAATTGTCGCAAACGCTCACAGGGCAAAATGCCCAATTGACCGTCAATGGTATTGCGGTGACGAGTCCAAGTAACACGGTGTCCGGTGTGATTTCCGGTGTGTCGCTTAATTTGGCTTCGACCAATGCTACTACGCCCACCACGATCACCGTTGCTCAGAACACTAGTGCCGCTGTGTCGTCAGTGAATGCATTTGTCACAGCCTATAACAGTATTGCGTCGACCATCTCAGCGGCAACCGCTTATAATTCAAGTACCAGCACGGCAGGACCCTTACAAGGTCAAAATAGCGTGTTGTCAATCCAATCGCAGATTCGGAATATTATGAATAGCCCGGTTCCCGGCGCACCGAGTACGACATCGATGCTGGCGCAAGTTGGGGTGTCGTTTCAGCAAGATGGTACGCTTTCGGTAAATAGTACGCAGCTGCAGGCAGCGGTTACGGCGAATCCTAATGCGGTGGCTGGCTTATTCGCCGCTACCGGTTCTGCTTCCGATAGCTTGGTCCAATACACCGGTACGACTAGCGCAACGCAACCAGGAAGTTATCCGGTTGTTATCAGTCAATTGGCAACACATGGCACCACGACCATGAGTGCTGCACCAGCAAGTACCACGATTACAGCTGGTCTCAATGATACGCTGGCGATGAATCTGGATGGGGTTTCGGCCACTGTGACGCTCTCCCCTGGAACGTATACTAGTGCAACCTTTGCTAGTGCCTTACAAACGGCGATTAATGGCAATAGTGCGTTTGTGACGAATGGTTCTACTGCGACAGTGACACAAACCAATGGGATTATGTCGATTGCATCCAATCGTTATGGTTCAACCTCAGTCGCGAGTGTTGTCGGTGGAAATGGCGAAGCGAATCTGAATGGTGGTAGTGCATCTATTGCCGCGACCACAACAACCGGTTTGGACGTGGCTGGGACCATTAATGGCGTTGTTGCTGCCGGTTCCGGTCAGACATTGAAAGGCGCCGCTGGTGATCCTTCCTCTGGCCTAGCTATGTTGATTAATGGTGGCGCAATCGGTTCCCGCGGCATTGTCAATTATACGCAGGGCTACGCTAACGAGTTGAATCAATTAATGACGACGGTGTTAAGTTCTACAGGACAAATTACATCAGTGACAACTGGACTTAACGCAACAATTACCGGTGAAAATGCCGATATTGCCAACGATCAGGCTAATGCTCAAACCGTCCAGGCAACCTATACAGCGCAATTTACCGCACTGGATGTGACCATGAGTCAATTGACCAGCACGAGTTCCTATTTGACGCAACAGTTAGCTGCATTGGCAGCACAAACATCGTAGTAAGTAGAAGTGATAATACGTGACGCAGCGTTGGATGGTTGTTGTTACGAACGTAAATGTCATGTAATTATCCGTAAAAAAAAGTAAATACCACCATGCGCTATACGAGCACAGGGTACATTAGAATCAATTACTGCAGGGAGTTGAATATGTTTGGAACATCCGCAAGAAGAGGGGCAAATGCCTACGCTGCTGTGAGTATCGAAACCGGCGTGCTCGCGGCTAATCCACATAAGTTGATTGTGATGTTGTTTGACGGAGCATTGCTTGCTCTGTCGAATGCACAACAACAAATTACCGCAGGTAATGTGCCAGGCAAAGGAAAATCGATTTCGCATGCGATTTCCATTATCGAAAGTGGCTTACGTGCTAGTTTGGATAAAAAAGCTGGTGGTGAACTGGCAGGGAATCTGGATTCATTGTATGAATATATGATCATTCAGTTGATGTACGGCAATTTGCATAATAATGTGGGGAAAATTGCAGAAGTACAAAATTTATTGAAAGATCTGAAAGGCGCGTGGGAGTCAATCGCCCCAGTGTCGGCTGCAGTTGCTGAGGTTCAGCCTGCTGCTTATGATGCTTTAGCACCACGAAAAATGAGTATGTTTTCTGCTTGATGCTGATAGTGATGATGCAACCCTGTAAAACCAACGATGAGAATTGGGGACGTGATGAATAGTATAGAACTGATTTCGATCTACGAAAGTGTCGCTGTGATTACCGACCAGATGCTGAACGCTGCGCGAAGCGGTGATTGGGACCGGTTGGTGGAACTAGAGGCCTCGTGTACCATGCAGGTTCAAAGTATCAAAGAAAATGAAGAGCCGGTGGTGCTGCCTGAGACGGATCGTGAGAAAAAAATCCAGGCAATAAAAAAGATTTTAAAAGACGACAGGGAAATTCGTAATTTGACCGAGCCTTGGATGGCTAAACTGTCGTTAATGATGCAGCACTCCGCTACCCAGCGCAAATTGGATGCGATTTATAAGGGTGGATATTAGTCCGGCAATGAATAGAATAAAGTATGCATGTACTATGCATACTAGTAAGGCAATCATATCGCACCGTTTGCCCGCTTAAGGTCATTCGGTCGCCCTACATCTAGCCATTCTTCTGTTGAAAAATGGGTCGCTACAATCTGGCCTTTATTCAGTAAAAGATCAAACAAACTGGTGATTGCAAAATTTTCTTCTTTAGGGATCAAGCCAAGCACATCAGGGTTGAATACATACATACCGCGATTAATTAATAGATTTAGCTCAGGTTTTTCTTCTAGGGTGAGCAATCGGCCCTCTTGTTGGTGTACAACGCCAAAGGGAACCTGATGCTGGTAAGAACCAACTGACATCGTTGCTTCTGCGTTGGCATTGGTGTGACAGGTCAGCATACCTTGTACATCGATACGGGTGATCTGGTCACCATTCAGTACTAAAAAGGGGTGGCGCAGGTTGTCAGGCAATAGACTTAACGCGCCTCCTGTCCCTAATTCTGTGGTTTCTCGTAGGTAAGATATGTGACAGCCGAGACCACTGCCATCACCGAAGTAGTTTTCAATCATTGGTCCCAAATAATTAATTGCTAGATAAATTTGACGTATACCACTACCAACTAGGTTCAGAATGATGCGTTCCAGCATCGGACGTCCCGCTATGAGTACCATTGGTTTTGGACAGTTTTCGGTATAGGGGCGCAGTCGCGTACCTTTGCCACCAGCCATGATGACAGCGATATTCGGTCGGGTTGTGGAACCGATGATTTCTTCCAGAAAATGGATGCCTTCCAAGTTTTTGGAACGGTTAATGACAGGCACATGGCGTATGCGTAGGGATTTCATCAGATCCAGCACCGTTGCCCGATCCGTGTCCGTTGTGACGGAAATAAAATCACGGCTCATGACCTGTGATGCGAGATCTGTCATGGTTAATCCATTGAGCAGTCCACGTCGAATATCGCCATCGGTAATAATCCCAGTGATCGCATTGCTTTGATCTTGTACCATGACGACTTCTCGCCAGTTGGCTTCAATAGCTTGCATGGCATCGCGGATCGTGGCGTTATCCGAGATGACAAATAATTCCAAATCCTTGGTTAACATGATGGGCTCCTGATTTAGGTGATAGAGAGTAACAGCTAAAGAGGCCGTTATGCATGGACTAGGCGATTTCCTTTAATAACATGAAGCTTTCTGCATAGTCGCATCCACTGGTGGCGCCGCGCAGGGTGGCAAGGGCGGTCACATTACGGATGCTGCGGGGAAAGGGGTGGAGGCCGAGTTCCTGTTGATATAGTCCTAAAATAGCGCATTTTTTGTCAAAATACGCTGAAATGTCGATAAATACGTTAGGGATAAAGCAATCTTCTTTGGTTGCTGGTGCAAATTCAGTTTCGGATAGCGTTTCCATCATTAATACTTTTTTGATGGAAGGATAGCGGAACGATTTGGTGCAACTGTATGCCGCTTCAAAAATTTTTCGGTGATCGCTGTGTACATCGCTCTTAAACGGTAAATACACGGTATCCGGTTGTACTTGGGAAAAAATTGCAGAAATGGCGCTGACCAAGGTACTCATGCTATAGGTATCTACGGTGGTAGTCACTAGATTCAGGTGGTGAACTGCGTCGAATGCGTAGTGAAGGGCAACGCTGGCAAGATTTTCTTGGCGTTCTTTTTCAGTAAGCTGCGAGGTTTGCGTGGTGCAGATCAGCCAAAAAATTTCATCACCTTGGGCTTTGTGTTTTAATAGGGTGCCACCGCAACCCAGCGTTTCATCATCGGGATGGACGGCAACTACGATGATTTTTTTCGTCATGGTGTTAGCTCCAGCGGGTCTTCAGTTTTGTTAAGGAGTCGGGAAAAATCGGTGGTTTTAATTAGTTTGTAGGCGTGCTGGCAGCTGTGCCCATCGCCATAGGGGTTGCGCACGTGGGTCAATGCGGCTTGGAATGGTGCGGATTGCACCTGCAGAATCGCACGTTCTATCGATGCCGCATCGTTGTCGCAAAACACGACATTATCACCACAATAGCGTCCTTTTTGGCGTAATCCGACATTAATGGCCGCCATTGGAATGGATGCAGCTTCCATGATGCCGGAGGACGAATTTCCAATTAGGAAAGCAGCATGCCGGTATAACTGTAAAAATTGTGCCCGTTCCAGATTGGTGTAAAACCAAAAATCAGGGTCGTTTTGGTATTGGCGTATTTTTTCAATAATCAAGTGATTGCCAGGGTCGCTATTCGGGTAACTCACCATGGCGGGAATGCCGTGTTTTTTGAGGGTGAGCAGAATCGTTTCCATTACTTGCCCTGCATCATGCTCTTCACCACCGATGGGATGGTAGATGACCATCGCCGCGTTCTGCCATTTTTTATCCAGAGTTTCCGGTGCAGGGGGGGCGGTGCCAAGATGCGCGGTAAATTTATCCAGTGCGATACTGCCAGCGACAAAGATACGTTCGGATGCTTCACCCATGCGCAACAGACGTTGTCTGTGCTGCTCTATCGATACAATATGGAAGGTAGAAAGTTTCGAGGTCGCATGGCGGATAACGGTGTCGGCATGTCCATCTTTTTCATGGTCGCCGCCAAAAAAATGGATGGTGGGTATGGCTAAAAACGTCCCCAGCATGCCACCGACCAAGACATCCTCACGGTCGCCAGCGTATAAAATTAGATCAGGTTTCCATGCGGCGACGCTATCAATGGCGTTTTGTAGCAAAATACTGGCCGATTTTAGCCGTGATTTGGGTGTGTCGGCATGGATCAGGCTTTCAATTTCCAGAAAAATCCGAAAACCATCACGCTTGATCACGTCGACGGTGTGACCGAATGTCGGTGATAAATGGGCGCCAGCGACGAGAAGCTGTAAATCGACTTCTGGGTCGTTATGTAAAAGTCGGTATAGCCCACTCATTAGGTCGTAGTCAGATCGAATGGTGGTGATCGCCAGTATTTTTTTCATGGTGCCGGATTGTTCATTCTGCATTGAGATTATTTTTAATTTCATTAAAGTTCTCTCTGGAACTGTTAAGTAGGAGCAGACTAGCCGCTTCCGTACCACTATTAAACAACAGATCGAGACAGGATAAACCGGGGATGAATTTTGGCGTATTTTTTTGCGGGTAAATGGGATGGGTGAAGTGTTGGTAGTGTAAGTAGATACCTGCCGCGGAAAATGCCGATTCGTCTTGATATGCTTGTGCCCCCGTGCCAGATAAGTAGCTGTCTGCCTTTGCTGCATGCAGTAAGTCGAGTATGAGCGCACCTTTTTTTGATTCTGCGGGATAATCAAGCTGGCTTTGTAAAATGATGCGGGTAGAAATGTTCAATAGCGCCATGCTGATGCTAAGTGATAACATAACGACATCAAATAAGTAGAGTGATTCGGTGTCGAAGACCGACTGAATCTTAGGGTATATTTGATCAAAAAAATGGTGTTTTTTATAATTATTGTTTAAAAATTGGCGATGCCGTGTAGCCCAAGCGGGATCGGCGATTTTCAATGCATTAAATGGCATTTTCAGGTAATTTTGTTTAACGAAAGGAATAGTCAGGTAACTGATTTTTCCTTCATTGCTTAAAAACTGATTACGGTGCTGGAATGCGCTATCTGACAATTGCACCTGATCCAGCACGATTAGGGTATCGCTGGCGGCAATTTTACTCAACAGACCAAGCCAAGGGAAATAACAGGGCTGATGGATGGAGAAATTCACGTTTTCTTTGCAATTATATAATATTCGGATGCCGTATTTTCTGTCATGAATGAGGCTCTTTCATAATACCCGCTGTCCAGTAGGGTAAATGCGCTGAATAACCCTATAAAATCTGCTCTGTTTGCTGGTGATACGACGTTGCAGCCTTCCTGATGAGGAATTCTGCTGTCGATGATGTACGTACCGAGTTGTGATGGTGTTGCATGCTGTACCTTGACATCCCTATTGGTGATCAGGGTGGCAATGAGCACGCCACCGGGAGTGAGTGCACGGTGTAACCGGTCTATGCTGTTATGAAGACCGACGATATCGTTGTAGTACAGCATTTGCCAAGCAATGATGAGATCGAAAAATCCGTCTGTAGGGAGCTCTTGACAGGTGCCGACGTTAAATCGGTCAGATTGGAATCGCTCATAGTTTGCCAGTCGTTGCCTTGTAATGGCAACACTGCTTTCAGCAATATCTAAACCATAAAGTGCATCCATGTGCTGGATCAAAAATTCCGAATTGTTGCCGGAACCAAAGCCAAAATCCAGGCAGTTACCGGATTGATTGATGTGATTGCGATTCTGAAAAAATAGCGTGACTAGATTTTCGTTAGGGTAGTTTAAAAAACTGCCTGGTTTATTGTGCGAATAAATCTGCTCCCAGTTGCTGCCATTCGTTGAATTGCCACCGTTTTCATTGTTTGCTTGGATCATATCGGTTCATCCTCAACATAGTCGTGTTGGGCTATTTGTCCGATGATCTCATCCCAGCGCATTGGGCTAATCCCAGTTCCAGGGCGTTTCACTGTCAGGTTATCGGTGCTGAATGCCTCGCCAGCGTGGATGGGGCTGATTGCAACGATGCTTTTACGCGAGATCGGGATATTTTTGGCTTCGCTTTTGCTGGCTTGTTTAATGCCGTTACCCAATGCCAGTGAGACATTGCGAATAGCATGTACCATGGCGGTGAACTGTGCTGGTTCCAAACTGGCTTTGTGATCTGGACCTTCCATATTGCAATCGAGGGTGAAGTGTTTTTCAATGACTGAAGCACCCATGGCGACTGCAGCGATGGCGATTTCGATGCCTTGAGTGTGGTCGGAATAGCCTGTGCGTACACCAAATGCCGTGGCGATCGTATTCATGGCGCGTAGATTAACTTCGTCAATCGGGCAGGGGTATTCCGTGGTGGCATGCAATACTGTGATATCGTTTTTGGCAACGCCAGCACTGATTAATATAGCCAAAGCCGCTTCTATTTCGCCTAAATTCGCCATGCCAGTCGATAAAATGACGGGTTTGCCTAAGCTGCCAATATGCCGTAAATACGGTAAATTAGTAATTTCACCACTTGGGATTTTAAAGATCGGCATTCCCAATTGTGATAGTAAATCAATGCTGTCATGATCAAACGGCGTGGATAAAAATAAGATATTTTTTTGTTTGCAATAGTCAATAATCTGGTGATGGGCATTTTCATCCAGCTCCAACTTTTTCAGCATGGAAAACTGGGATTCTTCGTCTGGTAGCGCATCATCTTGTAGTGCATTAAATGACGCCACACCGGACATCGCTTTCAATTGATATTCCGCTTTTTTTGCGCTACGGCAGACTAGTTTATCCGCTTTAAATGTTTGAAATTTAACCGCATCTGCACCAGCAGTCACCGCGACGTCGATCAGTTTTTTTGCTAATTCCAGTGAGCCATTGTGGTTGACGCCGGCCTCGGCAATGATAAAGACCCGATGCGGGTCGAACCCGATCTCAACTCCGGTCCCGAATAATCCTGCTTGACCTGGTAATGGCTGGTTTGGATTAGTTCTGTTCATTGTTATATCCGGTAAAAAGTGAGCCAGCTTTAATAAAATCGTTGCTGCGGGTAGTGACATATTCTTTGGTGACCGCATTGCTACCAATAAATGTTCCACTCTTTATGATGGTGCCGCCGTTGATAATAGCTGCTGTTGATATATGGCAATGATCAGCAATGGTGGCATCGTGTTCGATCAGTGCTTTGCTGTTGATAATGCAATTATTACCAATTTGTGCGCGACTATTGACGAGGGCATCGTGCATGATGATGCTGCCTGCGCCAATGTGGGCATGGCGCGAAACATAAGCGCGGGGCGACACAATCACTGGGTGCTGGTAGCCAAGTGCCGTGGTCAGCTCAAATAAACGGGAGCGCGCCACGGGACTGTGGATTTGCCCAACTGTAATCAGGACGTAATCACAGCGCGAACGAAGGTGGGGAAGTTGGCTATCATCGCCCAGCAGGGGATAACCGAGTAGTTGGCTGGCGTCCTTGGGTTGGCTGTCAAGAATGCCAATAATCCGATAGTTTCCTTCTAGTTCGATCACATCAATGCAGGCAGCGCAATGCCCTCCACCGCCAATCAAGATGATCGCAGGCGCGGTGTGCATCTCGTCGGTGTTGTTCATGGTTGTTTACTCTTGATGATCGCGCTGCTGGGAAGATTAAGCACGCGTTGTTCTAGCCATGTGGCATTGCATAGGTCGGCGGTTTGACACTCTCGGTACATGGGGAGTTGGTTCATTAGCCGCCAGATCGGACGTGCCATGACCCCCGCAGCGTTAAGATCCGTTAGCATGCTGTCGCGGGTGACTGTATCAGGCAAAATAACGGCGTTGAGCCAGAAATTGGCGTGTGACTGTGGAAGTTCGCGCATCAAATGTGGCCCCAGGTGCATGGAAAAAAAATCGGCGTAGGCGAGGGCGATGCTGCGTTTGCTGCTTAAAAGGGAGTCCAGATTTTCCAGTTGCGCACATCCCAGTGCGGCATTAATGTTGGGCATGCGGTAATTGTAAGCGATTTCATCGTGATCAAATTCATAGGCGTGGGGGAGCTTAGCGGTGGTAGTGAGGTGTTTGGCGTGTTTGGCTAATGCCGCATCGTTGGTGATAATCATGCCGCCACCGCCGCTTGTAATGGTTTTATTGCCATTAAAACTAAAGGCGGCCAGAGTGCCGAACGTGCCTGTGTGTTGCCCAGAGTACGTGCTGCCCAGACTTTCTGCTGCATCCTCGACCAGCACGAGATTGAATTCATGGCAAATTTGTGTTATTTCGTCGATACGACATGGAAAGCCAAAGGTATGCATGGGGAGTACCGCAGCGATTCGGCGTCCTGTCGTGGTATTGATGCGCTCAGTCGGGGTTTGGCTGGATTGCCGAGTTTGTGTCCTTAGAAATTCCCGCAAACTGGCAGGACTCATGCCCAGCGTGTCTCGGTCGACATCGATAAATACTGGGTGTGCACCGCAGTAGCTGATGGCATTGCAGGTGGCAATGAAAGTCAGCGGTTGCGTGATGACTTCGTCTTCTGGAACGACGCCTGCGAGCTTTAGACAGATGTGTAGCGCTGCCGTGCCGCTGGCAGTAGCTATTGCGTAGCGGGCACCTGTATACTCGGCCACCATGTGTTCGAACTTGTCTACGTAGGGCCCAACACTGGAGACGTAGGTGCTGTCTATACAGTCGCAAAGATACGTTTTTTCATTACCAGCAAATAGCGGTGCATGCAGGGGAACTACGTCGTTGTCATTGGTGACGTTGTAAAGCGAGCGAATGAAAGCGATGAGTTGGGTATTGTGCATGGACGGTGGCTTATATTCGTATTTTTAGCAATTGCAGTAAAAGTTGAATTAAATATTGAATTAAATATTGAATTAAATATTATACATGTCGGATTTGTAGGCAGATAAATTGGCGGGTTCTCGGAACCAAGCGATGGTTTCACTCAGTCCACGTAACAGACCATCGCGGCCACTGTAGCTGGGACTCCAGCCTAATAGTTCGCGGGCTTTGGTATTGTCGGCCCAGAGGCGTTCGACTTCACTTTTTTCTGGTCGGAGGCGTTGTTCATCGGTGATGATGTCGATGCGTGTGTCCATTGCCTCGGCGATGGCGTGCGCTGTGTCGCCTATGGAGATTTCAAAATTACTCCCTAGATTGATGATCTGGCCTATGGCTAACTCCGCGCTGAGGGCGGCGAGAAAGCCATTGACGGTGTCGCTGACGTAATTAAAGTCGCGTGTTGGGTGGACTGCTCCGAGTTTTATTTGTCGTTTTCCATTGGCTATTTGGGTAATGATGGTGGGGATCACCGCACGGGCGGATTGCCGTGGTCCATAGGTGTTGAATGGGCGAATGATGCCGACCGGCGTGCCAAAGGAGCGGTAAAATGCCATGGCGATTTGGTCAGCACCGATTTTGCTGGCGGAATAGGGCGATTGCCCTTCCAATGGATGGGTTTCCGTGATCGGCACGAACTGAGCTGTGCCGTAGACTTCGCTAGTGGACGTGTGAATGACTTTTTGTATTCCAAGATCGCGTGCCGCTTGTACTATATTCAACGTGCCTTTGATGTTGGTGTCGATGTAGGTGTCTGGTGAATGGTAGGAGTAGGGTATGGCAATCAGTGCTGCCAAATGAAGTACCGCTACGCAGCCCTGCATCGCGGTTCGTACTCCATTGGGGTCGCGTATATCCCCTGCAAATACCTCAAATTTCCCTTTGATGTCAGCAGGGCAGCGATCCAGCCATCCCCAAGAATTGAACGAGTTGTAAAATACAAAGGCGCGGACAGAATACCCGGCGCGTACCAGTGCTTCGATCAGGTGGGAACCGATAAAACCGTCTGCGCCGGTGACTAGGATTTTTCCGGTGGTGGGATTCATGCTGTGATACCTGTTTGTTTCATCTCATTTTCCATCTTATTTTCAATCTCATTTTCCACCATAACCAGCTCAACCATCTTCCAGTCCAGTAGCGTATCAATATCCAGAGACCGATCTTTGGGCATGACATAGCCTAGCGTGTCTTCATGCATAAAGGTGTTGTGTCGGCGCAAGCAATCGACGTGGGCGTAGTAGACCGCACCATTCAAAGCATAGATCGGGGGCAGGTCTTGACGAC
>Ga0302155_10000893_pt1 | contig 22324 bp, 21 predicted proteins | sample I_Bog_N3_1_FD_193508 | JGI IMG/M metagenome (GOLD analysis project Ga0302155, IMG submission 193508) | Peat permafrost microbial communities from Stordalen Mire near Abisko, Sweden - I_Bog_N3_1 | ecosystem: Environmental > Terrestrial > Soil > Wetlands > Peat | place: Sweden: Abisko, Stordalen...
GCTCGGGATGATGTGTTCGATTACATCGAGATGTTTTACAACCCAAAACGACGCCACAGTTTCAACAATCAGCTGTCACCGGTAGAGTTTGAAAAGCGTTACGCAGCGAGCCTGGAGAGTGTCTAGGAAACCCGGGGCGATTCAGTCGGGGGCAGCATCAAGTTGTCGGTAACCGTGGAGGCTGACGTTTTGAGGATTAGTATTTCCGACAACGGAATTGGCGTTACGGCCAAAGCGCTTCCTTTTATTTTTGACCCTTACGTTCAAGACGCACATGCCATAGGTTTCAACAGCACTGGCTTGGGAATTGGATTGACTGTAGTTCGAGAGCTGGTCGAGGCACACGGGGGGACTGTGATGGGCATGAGCGACGGGGATGGTAAGGGAAGCGAGTTTGTGGTGACGCTTCCGTTGGTGGACAACCAGGAAAGGTTCTGAACAGCATTTGTCGTGAAAATTGAGGCCCAGATATCATGTTTAAAAATATTTGCTCGTCGATTTTTACTAAGAGCTTACGAGCGAGCCATGAATGAAAACCTGTTTATATCCATGCTCTTAGGTTTGTGTGTGGTCTGGATAGCGCTCGTCATTGGCGTGATGTATTGGTTCGGTTTCACGTCATCTTGATTCATCTGCTTTTGGCCGAGATCTGTCTATCGCGAAGGCTTCACTCCAGTGTCAGCAGATCTGGGGGGAGGGCGCGTTGCTGGGATAGGCACAGGAAAGTTTAGCTGCCAAGGCAGCAGCAACCGGCCGTATCCCAATAGCCACTACAGGGAGAACACACAAATGGATTTGAGTCCTGATGCTGCTGGCGATACCACCTACACGGTCCAGCTCAAACTCAGCACAGAGCAATTGAAAAGCCATGGCTTTCTGTATGAGCTGGCCTGCCGTATGGAGGACTGGGCAGGTGTCGAGATACTGAGTGTCCAGCGCAATGCCTATCGTGAAAATACATAGAGCCCGATGACCTTTCGGGCTTGAGGACGAACGGCTCGTCAATGAGACCGTTAAATAACCATGGAATGGTGGAGGTACACGTGCACCCTTTGAATCTGGCTGTCGCCTTTCAAGTTTTGGACAACATCAAGAATGGTCAGCTGCGCAGCTGCCTGGCCATGGGCTTCGAAGAGAAAGATCTGCAAACCCTCATTGATCCTCGCAGCATGGGGACTTTGGTGAACTCACCGGTTCCCTGGTTCAAGATCACCGTGGATGGCACCGTGGTCCACCGTCTGTTGGCCCATGCCAGTAATGCGGATGAAGAGGACACAATCCGCCGCGCGATCAGCCTGGGTGTCAGCACCCCCATGATCACAGAGCTCTTTAGTTTGCCGGCCAAAGAGGTCGCCGTCCGGCGTGACATCCTGGGGATTCCTCATCGCAAGGGGCGCTGGCCTCTGGTCGGCCCTGAAGAAGAGAACCGCCTGTGGGAGCATTGGGTCCGACTGACGAAAGAGCAGGGCACGGATCTGCAGGACTCACGAGCCGTACTGGGGGTTGCCATGTCGATGACCGAGTGCGAACCCACCTTGAACCTGACCATGGTCTGGAACCTTGTCCAGAGTTGGATCGCTGATGGGCTAGTGTAACGGGGGGGGCGGTAACGGCTCCGGAGGTTACCGCTCCGGTGAGGTGCGCTTGTCTCCCGTCACCTGCTATCTGCCGCTTTGCAGCAAGAGAAGTCAAATGGCCAATTAATCATCTCTGATGCCGAACTGAATCGATACTTGTCCCCACCGGCATTGCCTGCGAATGCCGGGCTGGGCGCTGAACTGCACCGCCCGGTGCCGACCGGGCCCTGCTCTGGTAAGAGTACCGACTCAATCACCCGTAAGGTTTCCAGTACCGCCGGTAGTGCTCATGTGCCAGGAGCATCGCGAGGGTGGAAAATTGCTCGTCGACTATGCCGGTCAAACCGTGCAAGTAATCGACTGACAGAGCAGGGGGGGAATTCGTCAGACGAAAGATATTCATCGTCGTCCTAGCTGTATCGAACTCAAGGGTAAGTCGATGCGCAGGCGCACTATGAAGTTAGCGGCGCCGGAGACTTCAGACTAACAGTGCGAGCTTACGGACTGCCTACCCGAATGAGCCTGCAACGGTAGGGGAGCGGATGTGCTGAGTATCCAGATGGCGTGGAAACTGCGCCTGCGACCGGAAATTTTCAACTTCACCTGAAGAAGCTTCCTGAACAAATGCTGAACAGAAGTCTAAAAAAGTCATAAGTCAACTAAACAAAATGGCAAGATTTTTCAGAAAACCTAATAAATACAACGAGTTGCGGTATTAAATATTGATTGTTGCGTAATGGCAAAGCGAATACGGGTGCTTGAGTTATTGGATCCAATTATGTAATTTTAAATGCTAGTGCCACGCTGACAACCTCATCGACACTCTAAAAGCTCTAATAAATAGACCATGGAATGCAAGGTCGAAAAATTGTTTTCCTATGTGGAAAATAATCTGAATCTGTTGCTTGGTTTTTAAGCGCAAGTCGGGCGATTAATACAGGGACGGTAAATGAAATTTGCTCAGTGGCTATATAATTTCATTCGCACGATCTTATGATCAAGAATAATCCCTCCCTCGTCCTCTTTGATGCACAAACGAAATGATACTTAATTTTGGTGTTGTTTCGTTTGATTGATTAGGGCGATTTTTTCGTCCGGTTTAAAGCCAAGGCTTCTAAGGTTCGAATTAGGATTGTAGTCTTTATATGTGAAGGCTCCTTTAAATACTCTGAAACCCTTAAACTACTTAATTGAGTGTAGGAACAATCATGGCAGGAAGCTTGGTTATCGGTGGCGGACACGTCGGCAAAATGCTGTCCTTGGACTTGCTGGAGAATAATGTCAAAACATACCTTGCGACATTGTCACAAAAGTCATTTCTTGAAATAACGGCAGTAAAAAAAGAAAATATAACACTTCGTAATGAGCTGACAGGAGAAAGCGAAACAGGAGATCTTAGCGCTCTTGAGGTGGTGCCCTTGGAAGATAGTAGGTTTCAAGATGCCGTCGAAAACTCGGATAATATATTTATCTGTGTTCCCGATATTCCGGGTTTGAGAACAAGGATTCTTTCAGAGTTGACGCGTAAGTCGCTGAAAGGAAAGCGTTTGGTTTTCATACGTGGTGGACAAGGGTGGATACCCTATTTGGCAACTCTTTTAGGGGCGGAGGAGTGTTTGAGAGAATGCAGTGTTTTGATGATTGAAGACTCTCTTTATGGGTGTCGATTCATAGGGAGTAATGTTTCTTACAAGAGAAAACTCTCAATCAATGCAGCAATTCTTGGTCGAGATGAGCTGCAAACAATTAAAGTCATTCGAGAGCTCCTGGCGAAAAGTAGACAGGATGATGCGTGGCCAAATCTAGTGGAAGTTAGTCCTATGGGGCTAATGTTCGATGCATTGGGCTATATCATACACACGGGCGTTATTCTGCATGGGCCTAATATCGAAAAGACAAAGAAAAACATAACATACAATCATTACATTGAGGGGGTGGATGAAGCTCATTGTCATTGGCTCGAGCTCCTCGATAAAGAGCGAGTGCTTCTGGCATCAAAATTTGGAGCCATAGTGTCGGAGTTTAAAGATACCCTTGGTCGACAATATAATGTTGATGTAAAAAAATCCCTCTACGCTACACTGATGGAGTGTCGAGATGTTTATAAGTCGCGCTCTCCTTCTAGCATGCAGGAGCTTAAGCTCAGTCGAGCGATACATGAAGATATTTCTGCGCTTAGAGTGATAGATTTTCTAACCTCATTATTTCCTTCTGAGTTTTCCGAGACTAGAAAGTATTTGGCATGGGTAGAGTCTGCCTGCAGGCAGGAAAGAATTGACATCGCAGAGTTGGATTTTTACAGGGAGAAATTACGCGAGCATGTGTCAACTACTTCTGAATTTATTGATCTGATTCAAGCAGGAAAAATCGGGAGCAGCTCACGTAATAAGGCGCAAGGAGCACAAAGCGGATCTAAAGTGCTCGAAGAAGCTTGACGCAATGGGTGCCGCACTTGTTTTTTGCTTCTGACTGTAGAAGGTTAACCGGCAGGGTTTTCTGCCGGTTGAACGCCATTGTTGACCTGGATATATCTCAGCTTTTGCCATGAGACACTATATGTAGTGTGGCCGATAAATTTATAAAGTGGCGCATAGTGTTTTAGATGATCAGGACCTGAAAAGCTATTGAGCATGAGGATGCGCTGGTGTAAGGTGTAGGTTAGTTCGTGAGTGTGTACGCCTAAGACTAGGTTGAGATGGTCGTTATAGCTGAAGCAAACTAGGGCCATATTTTATAGCCCAAATAACATGACTCTAAATGCGTTAGTCGTTGCATGACCGGGTAATTGATGGAGCAGCGCCAGATGTTTACTTCATTTGCATCAGGGGATAAAGCCAGATCCCGAATGGTAGCAATGATTCTCGTCTTCTTGTTTTTAAATGGCCTTTGCGACGGGGCTTTAATGACCGTGTTGGCCGTTTATATTGCGGAAATCAAAGGCCTTGGGTTCAAAGGTGTGTCTCTATTCTATACGTCATTTGGTGTGGCAAGTGTCGTAACTTCACTGATTACCACAAGCAAGTACGGCAATATTTCATTGAAAAAGAGAGCCTATCTTGGGGCTTTTTTTCTGGCCGTAGGATACCCAATTGTTAGTCAGGTAACAGATAGTAATTGGCTGTTCATCCCGGGAGGTATATCCGGTGCGGGAATGTCTTTGTATGTGTCTGCACTAATCGGATGCCTCAATGAATTAGCAACTCCGGATACAAGGCGGCATGTGTTTTCCCAGAGAAATCTTTATGTAAATGCGGGTCAGTGTGCCGGCTCCATTTTAGTCGGCGGTTTAATTCATTTGTTTGGGGCCCATGTGGCTGGTTTTTTCTTGTTGTACAAACTGTTTTGCATGTTGGCGTTTGGAGGTTGTAGTTGGTTGTTTTTCAATCGTACAAAGCCGCACTTAGAAACCTCGATCGTTTTCGCAGAAGCTAAAATCCCGGAGAAAAAAACCAATTTCCACATGATAATCTATGCTTTGGCTTTTAATTTTTTAGTGACAATGGTTGTTGTTGGTCAAATTGACACTGTGGTTCCGCTGATAGCAACGCAGCTTATGAGTCTGCAGATGTCGCAAGTTTCATTCATTATTGTCTCGAATACGCTAACTGTTGTATTGCTTCAAGCCTATATTTCAAAAATAACTCATCACATTGACGAGGGGAAATTATTAACCTTCACTGCTTGGCTTTGGGTTTTGTCGTATCTGTGGTGTTTGCTGGGTGTATCGCTCATACCTAATGAGCCAGTCTTAATTTTAGTGGTGTTTTCGATAATAAATGGTATTGGGCAATGCATTTTTTCTTCTTGCTATTATCCATACATAAGCAAAGCTGCATCACCTTCAGACTTCAAAAGATTCAGCTCTGGCTCAAGTGCGGCCTTTAACTCAGGAAGAGCACTGGGGCTCAGCTTTTCAGGATTCGCTTTAGCAACCCAAAATATTCAATTTATTTGGGTATATCTGTCAATTTCCTGTTTTATGATTTTTGCCTTTTCAGCACTGTACCAGCTTTATATCAATAGATTATCTTATGCGGGTCTAATCAGTGACTAATTTTCAATTGTCAAATAAGACTAAAAAATTTTTCTGCTTTGTGATGTCTGCCAGTTTTTTACGAGTTCACGTAGTCTTTACGTGAATAAATGCCTTATGTATAGTTGTATTTTATTAGGAGAGTTGTATGAGCGCTCAATTGCAAACTATCATCGAGTCGGCTTGGAATGAAAGGGCTAGCCTGAATAAGGATGTCGCCACGAAGGAGTTACTTCAGGCGGTGGAATTTACACTCGCGGAGTTAGACGCTGGTAGATTTCGGGTCGCTGAACGTGAAGCTCCAGGCCAATGGCGTGTCAACCAATGGATGAAAAAAGCGATCCTACTATCATTTAAAATAACCAGTAATGAAGTAATAAATTCTGGCGAGCTAACTTTTTATGACAAAGTAGAAACAAAATATTCAGGATTTTCTGCTGCGGAGATGGCAGCAACAGGGGTTCGAGTTGTCCCCCCGGCGGTAGCAAGAAAAGGAAGCTATATTGCAAAGGGGGCAATATTAATGCCTAGTTACGTAAATATAGGCGCCTATGTTGACGAGGGTACAATGGTTGATACATGGGCTACCGTTGGCTCCTGTGCGCAAGTCGGAAAAAATGTGCATCTTTCTGGCGGGGTGGGATTAGGTGGTGTCTTAGAACCTCTGCAGTCAAATCCAACGATAATTGAAGATAATTGCTTTATCGGTGCTAGGTCTGAAATTGTTGAGGGCGTCATTGTTGAGGAGAACTCCGTTATTTCTATGGGGGTATACCTAGGTCAAAGCACGCCTATTTATGATCGTGATGCCGACACAATCAGTTATGGCCGAATTCCCTCTGGCTCTGTGGTCGTCAGTGGTAGCTTGCCTCGAAATGGGGGCAAGTACAGCCTGTACGCTGCGATTATAGTCAAACGAGTAGATGCTCAGACCCGAGCTAAAACAAGCCTCAATGACTTATTAAGAGCAGACTAGGCCGCGGGGGATAGCTTGCAATAGCTGTTTTTCGAGTGATACGCGAGCGTTCGTTCGCGTATCTGATGCTCCAGTAGTTTTCGGCGGTTATTTGTTTTAATTATCTGATTGCATGTTCGTATTTCTCATGTTGAGAACGGTTAATTTAGATCTCTATCCCTCCTCCCTCCGAATTAAGCATGCCGACTGGCTTCAGTAATTTTATTTTGGGACGTTGGCAACGAAAGATTTTTCTCGAAAAAAACTGAAAGATGGAACTATTGGATGAGAGATGCCACTGGGATGAGCCGGCGTAATTTGCTTGGCTGGATAGGGAAAACGGCAGGTTTGGCCGCGATGTATCAAGCGATGGATTCGTTAGCCTTTGCCGCGGAGTCGAATTATGACGCATCCTTTTCTTTGAGCGGTGCTCCGAAGGGGGCCAAGGTACTTGTCTTGGGGGCTGGGCTTGCTGGGATGACTGCGGCTTTCGAGTTGCGTAAGGCAGGTTATGAGGTCAAGGTATTAGAATATAATAACAAAGCTGGTGGCCGCTGTTGGACGTTACGTGGAGGTGACAATTACATCGAGTTAGGAGGTGCAATTCAGAATTGTAATTTTGACAAGGACTTGTACCTGAATCCGGGTCCATGGCGAATACCTTATCACCATCATGCAGTACTGAGTTACTGTAAAAGATTTGGGGTGAAGTTAGAGCCTTTCGTGCAAGTTAATTACAATGCATTGCTCCATTCGAGTAAAGCTTTTGGTGGTAAGCCACAATCTATTCGTGCGGTACAAGCTGACTATCAGGGGCATATTGCTGAGCTTTTGGGTAAGTGTGTCAATCAACATGCACTTGACCAGGCAATTAGCCTGGAGGATCGCGAGAAACTACTTGAGTCCCTTAGAGCATGGGGCGCGTTGGATCGCGGCGACACTTACACGAAGTCGTTGGAGAGTAGCCTCCGGCGGGGGTTTTCTGTAGACGCCGGTGGCGGTTTGATGCCTATTGCAGAGCATTCAGAGGTCATGGATCGCAAAGCTCTGATCGACTCAGGCCTATGGAAGTATCTAATTGACGGCCAGTCGTATGAGTTCCAACCCAGTATCTTCCAGCCAGTGGGAGGTATGGACATGATCGCGCAGGCCTTTGCTCAGCAGGTGGGTGATGTGATCCTCTACAATGCACGTGTTACCCGTATCCAGCAGGATAAAAATGGTGTCAAGGTAACTTGGACGAACACAAAAGGCAGTGTTGACTCTCAAACTGAAACGGCAGACTGGTGTGTATGCACACTACCGTTGTCGATTCTCAGCCAGATTCCAACGGATGTCAGTGCTCCAATGAAGGCGGCTATTCGTTCAGTACCCTATGCTGCTTCTGTTAAGGTTGGTTTGCAGTTCAAACGGCGCTTTTGGGAAGAAGACGAGCATATCTATGGTGGTATTAGTTATACCGACCTGCCGATCGCAAAAATAAGTTATCCAAGTACGGGCTACAGCAACATCGGCAAAGGCGTCTTGTTAGGGGCATATGCATGGGGGCCTAACGCATATGAGTTTACCGCCATGTCACCTGAAGAGCGCGTGAGGAAGTCTGTCGAATACGGTAGTCAGATACATAAGCAGTACGCTCAAGAATTTGACAATGGTATTGCTGTCAGTTGGCATCGTGTGCCTTGGACCAATGGTTGCTACGGGCTATGGAGCGAAGAAACGCGTGCTCTGCATTACAATACATTATGCCAAATAGATGGTCGTATAGTACTAGCAGGAGAACATGCCTCGTACATTCCAGCTTGGCAGGAAGGCGCAATTCTATCAGCACTGGATGCCATAAAACGCTTACACAGCCACATCGTTTCCAGTCAAAGCAATATCTAGATCAAAGGAGTATTTGCATGATCGATAACTTTACGTTGATCTCTGTGGCCTTGGGTGCTGGGCTACTTGCAATGCCAGCAGTTGCTGACAGTCAACTGACTTTTTCTGTGGATCGACATTTCAATGAGAAAAGTGGAGAAGATCTATATCATGCTATTTGCCAAGACTGTCATATGTCTCAAGCTCAAGGTGCTCAGGGGGCCGGTACTTATCCAGCTCTTACAGAAAATCCAAAGCTGGCGGCAGCCGCCTATCCAATTTTTATGGTTGCTAATGGTTTAGGGGGTATGCCTTCATTCAAGGCCTACCTGGATGACGATCAAATAGCGACTGTAGTGAATTATGTAAGAGGCAACTTTGGCAATCATTACCCGGATGTTGTTTCTGCGCTGGACGTAAAGGAAATCAGTCACCGTTAAATGGCCTTCTTTGATCAGTCAAGCGTAGCCGCAACAATATCTACGCCAGGCGGGGCTATGGATGGGGCAGGCCATAGCTGGCAATTGCCCCTTAGGCTAAATAACAGGATGCGAACACGGTGTTTTACGCCTCAGCGAAGAGAGCCGCTATTCCAACTAAAGATGCACAATGCATCCCATTTGATGCTGAAATTGATATGGTGAAGTTGATCTGATCAGTCTCGTGTTCTCGGATCTTGTTGAGACTGGAAGAGCGACAAGAACGATACTGGGGCTTATGGCCTTATTCTATATTCGGCGCTGGGTCGCAGAGGGGCTGTATTGAGGGAAGGACTGATTCGGTAACGATTACGGAAATTAATGTTGTGGTGAGAGAAGCATTGTTCCCCTCACCACAACCAGACCTTCAGCAAGCACTGCCGTAGGCCCATCTCAGTCAGGCCTGATACCCCTCAAGTTTTTCCTCCAGCACCGAGTCCACCCGGTGTTGCGCCAACTCAATTAGATGAACCATGCCCATGGCGACTTTGCGGTTTGAGCCCGTGAGGTTGTCAGCGTGGTCGTAGGCCATGGCCCCTGCTGATTTGAGAATGGAACAGGCATCGACGAGGGCTTGCTCCCAAAGGTTTGGACTCGCGATGTTGTCAGGTCGAGAGCGTTTGGATGTGGAGGGCTGCGGAAAAATGTAGTGCGCCAATGCTCGATCGACGGCATCAGGGGTGAGGTCTAATGGGCTGGGTGTCGCCGGCGGGTTGGGTGTGGCTTTGAACATGATGGAGCTCCTGTGATGGGCTACCACCGCCTGCTGTCAAACAGGGAAGGGTGGCAGCTGTACGTAGGTTGACAGACCGGACACAGGTACCCGGCGCACCCGAAGATGCCCTGCGCACAGCCGCCATAACACGCACGACAGGCTCGCGCCTGCAATGGTGATTGGGGCGCTGTTTGCGCCTGTGAGTATCGGTCTGTCAAAACCGGTCACCGAATGGGCGGTGACGAAACGCAGACTAGCCACCGAGAATAACGGGCGCAAGCGGCCGGGATTTTCTAGGAAATTTCACTCGATGGAAAGCGAGATGTCTTGCTGGCCATGGCAAATCACCGCGGAGAAACGTTCTCTCAATCGCCCACGGAGCTTCACACCCTTTCCACCGTTTACCCAAAAACTCATTGATCCTGGCTGTATGGGGACTTTGGTGAGCTCGCCTATTCCCAGGTTCAAGGTCGTTGTGGAAGACACCGTCGATACCCGTTGTTGGCCTATGTCAGTAATACGGATGAGGAGGACACGATCCGTCGCGCGATCAGCCTGGGCGCGAGTACACCCATGCGGTTGACTCAAATGCGAACGCTCCCTAGGATCGCCGCCAATAAGCCCATTCATCGGACATCCGGACGTCTGATTCCTATGCAAAAAACCCTGTTACTGCTCTCCCTCGTGACCCTCTCGTCCTTCGCCCACGCCGACCTGGCCGGCGTCTGGAAAGGCACCCTAGGCAAAAGTCCCATCACTGTCTGTTTCAACGCACAGCCTGACCAGGGCGCCAGTTACTACTACCAACGCTTCCTGACGCCCATTCAGCTGACCCAGAGCAAGGCGGGTGAGCCCTGGATCGAAGCAGACAAAACCGGCATCTGGCGGTTAGAAGCGCCACAGGGCGATACGTTGACTGGGGCGTGGAGCAAGAGCCAGGACGGCCAGCCAATCCCCTTGAGCCTGGAGCGCATCGGGACCCCATCGAACACCGACGGCTGTGCCAGCGATGCCTACAACGCCCCAATCGAGGCCGTACCGCCAGCAGCCAAGATTGAGAAAAAAACCTTCAATGACCACGCCTACCAAGTGAAGACCCAAGGTGCGCAAGTTACCTTGAAGCTCGAAGGGGATGGCCCGGCCATTGCCAAGGTCAATAAAGACCTGGCACGCCTGGCAATCAGCCCTGAAGGTCAAAAAGATTTTTACCAAGAACGGCGCAACTCCCTGGGTAACAGCGGTGGGAGCTCCACCAGTGAAATCCTCGTCGAGCCCACGTATTGGTCATCTCAATGGATCACCGTCCGCTTCTATCGCTGGACCGCCGGTTACGGCAGTAACGGTATCAGTTGGGGTCGGCACACCTGGAACCTGCAAACCGGTGAAAGCGTTGATCCGTGGTCCTGGCTGGGTGGACGCTACGAGTGGGATGATCCTTACTCCGGCAATATCAACCTGCCCGCCAAGTTCGGTGCCTGGATGGTAAAGCAACCCAAGGGGGCCGAGGATCAGGTTGATACCGAAGGCTGCAGCGCCCCTAGCTACAACGACTCCGACCTGACATTTGATACCCAGGGCATAAAGCTCTCGACGCGCGCCACGGGTGACGGTTGCGACGTTGAGCTGAGCTTTACCTGGGAGCAGTTGCAGCCGGTCCTGACTGCCCAGGGCAAGGCTGCACTGCCCAGTTTGAAAATGCCCTGAGGCCTCTCCACCCAGGAGGCGTCACCCGGTACAGAGGAGGGGCAGCGGGGTTACTCGCCCCCGCTGTTTTCACTGATGAGGTCCAGCCGCTGGCTCATCCACTGCCGAACGATCTCCCGCGCGGCCTTCTGCCCCTCGTCCGCCGATAAACCACGCTCGTGCTGTAACCAGGTGCTGGTCGCCTGTCGGGCGGGTTCAACCGCCGCCAAGGCCTGCTGACGCTGTTCTTTCGGCCAGGACTTTTCGTCGGTCCAGTCACGCACGCTCTGTTCGGGATCATCCGCCTTTGCAGCCGGCGCCTTGAGAAAGTCCCAGGGAGACACCGTAGCCCGCAGCGCCATCAAGTGCCAGTCGGCATAGCTGGCAAAGCGGATGGTGCCGGCATTCCCACTCGCCGTAGACAACGCTTCGTCAAAACTGCTGCTCAGTTGCTTCCAGGGACCTTGTTCAAACAGGTTGCCCTGTGGGCCACAGATCGGCGCAAAGGTGTCACGGGTAGAACCGTAGAGCGAGCCAAAGGCGTCGTAGGCGGCCTCACCCTGGCGCGAGAAAACAAAGCAGTGCACATAGGCGCGCTGGTCGGCGAAGAACGCGTACTGTGCCCGTTCGATCATCATGCGCAGTAGCGTCAGTTCGACCCGGTCGCGACTCACCGACTGATCATTCTCAATATCGCTAAACACCGAGCGCGCAAAGTCATCGTCGGCCAGTGCCTTGAGTGCCTGTTGACGGCTCGCTTCGGCTTCCTCTTGCGTCACTCCACTGGCCGGCTCAAAACGGTGCAGATAAACCCGCCAGGCCGCGGCTAACTCACTGCTCGGATAACGCTTCAGCCCTTGTGCCGCCTCAGCCGGGTGGTAGGGAATGCTGGCAATGGTCGCGTCCAGGGCCGCCGTGTCTGGCTGGGTAAGCTTGCCCACCTCGACCACCCGCTGACTCAGCAGCGGCAGCAGGCAAGCAGCCAGTTTGTCCTGTTCAGCGGCGCAGGCGTTGCGGGCTTTCAACCAGGTGCGCTGACCACTGCGCAAGGCGTCGCGCTGATCAGGTGCCAGCTTGGCGATTGCCCGGTTGTAGTGTGCACCAAGGGTGCTGTCCAGCTCGCTCAACTCGGGACTGGCACAGATAGCTCGTTCCACCGGTGTCGAGGCTTTCTGGCAGTCAAAGGACGCCGCCACAGCAGGTGTGCCCACATTCAGCAGCAATCCGACAAGCAACAACATTGAACGCAGGGGGTGTACGGGGCGGGCCATGGTGTTCCTTGGGTGGGTTCCTTTCCAAGTGAACATTGTGCCAAGACCGCTGATTCCACGTCCATCGGCCGTGGTGTTCATGACGACGCGACGTCAGCTCATAAGCGCGGAGCAGGCCGAGCCAGTGTAAGGGGGCGGTAAACACATCTTCAGAATCTCAGTATTAAGGGCGATAGCGTCCGACTATCAGGTGGACACCATTGCCTTTGGCGTCGGCGTCAGGAAGGTGAGTTGCCGGACGGTTAAACGCGGCGTTAGAAGGGCGCTCACCGTTCAAGGCGATCAGTTTCTTGCAGGCCGATGAAATGCGAGAGTGGTTGCTTGAATTCCCGGACCACGCTTCTCGCGGCAGTGGCTTGGGCGACTTGTCGATCATTCACGACTGGCAACGCCTTTGCTCTCTGAATCCAGCCCGACGCGTTTACATCTGGTCCGGTGATGCTCATCTCAGCGCTTACGACAGGCCTTCTCAGTTGTAGTGATTGCTGTCTGTACCGCCCCAAGGGATACCACCAGCCCTTTGGCCATCTTGGGAACATCGAAATAGCAGGCAATAGACGAGGCGAGAGCTTGGAGTTATCCATGGACTACAATCTGCGCGTCATCAGCCGATCCATGTGGGGGCCGTCTCGAACCTCATCACCCTCGACAACGGCGGGTTTGTGCTGACGTACGTACGCCTGAGTTTCTCTGGAAAACGATTATCACCACGAACGTAGTTGGGGACCCTCAGGCCATCAGTTAGTACATTCCCAATCAGGCCGGTCTGGGCAAACTGAAGGGGTATGTTCGCATTATCGATGAATTCGAAAGTTTGGTTGGGCTGACAACGTGAGCATTCCGGTACGGGCCATCGTTGTTAAAGCGCAAAAGCCGGCAGCCAACTGGCCGAAGCCTTTGGGTTGTAACCGGAGCTAACGGTGCTCATAGTGCACACTGCATGGTTATTGCCAGACGGAGTGCGCCTGTGTATCAGGAAGCTTGGGGAGCAATAACAAGGATCTTGCTGCAGTAGCTCACACAGGGAGGTGTTCGTGTTACTCATACGCAACGAACAGATGGAGATTATGCGCTGCCAGCGTATGAGCGTAATGGTGACCCGTGCCACGGCCCATGTGCGCCGGTTCTACCCGGCCAAGGTGGTAGATCTAGAACCGTCGCAACTAGAGCTCCTACTACGCGATACGCTGCGGGTCGCCTACGCCTATGGTTTTGTCACTACCTCGCAGGCCCTGAAATTCGTCAATCTGAGCATTGAGTTGGGCGTCGGTTTCTATCGATCAGCGCCTTATGCGGTCATCCTCCAAGCAACCGATCATCTGACAGCGGATGAGAGGGTGTTGCATGTGCGCCGTTGCATGGCTCTGAATGCAGAGGACGCGCAATGAGGGTGTACAACGGCGTTATGGGGTTCATCCGCGGCTTGACGGGCTCTAGTGTGGCGGTGGATGACAATCAACATCAGGCTCCGCCGGGCAACTATATCGCCATCGATATGTCGGCATTGCAGCCCGTTGCGGATTTGGCGGCGGACAGGCAGGGCAGCGCGGACTTCCTGGCGCCGTCGCTGCCCTGTGGGCGGGCGGTCAGTTCTGTTGTGCCTGCTGTCTCAAGCGTGCAGTCGGTGGTGATTCCTCGTCTCACGCTGCATCTGGATCTGCATCGCGCCGGTTACCCAAATGTGCCGGTTGAAGGCGAACAATTATGGAGCGCTAAGACCGGGGCTGTGGTGCTGTTCAATAATGATAAGGAGCAGCCGTCACAAGTCAAGGGAGACCACGAGGACAATCTTATCACCGGTGAGGCCGAGGCGGCGGACCCCGACATAGTTGGTATTCGTATCGTGAAAGAGCCAGCAGATGGAGTGTTTCCGCCCGGCTGGTCGTTCGTGCTGGAGTTGCGTGAGCCATCGCGTGCCCATTTTTTCATCAATTATCTGGTTGGAGAGCGTGCCTGCATCGGCCCAAAGCGCCAGAAACCTTTAGAAGTTAGCCTTGCCCCCTGTCCCGCGATAACCTTCAGCGGCCTTGAAGCACTGGGTTACGCCTGCACACTGGACGAGCGGATGCTTGATATTGGGTTCGCGGTGCTAGACGCCAATGACGAGACTCAGTCGCAGGTCACAGCCCAACTGCGCATTGCGCCATGGATCATGTGCCATCACTTGATGCCGCTGAGGCAAGTGTATGTCATCAGCAAGAATCTCCCTGAGCGGCCTCCAATTCCCGGTGATGATGGCTTGGTCGAGGATCAGGTTACCCGTAACTACGTAGCAGACCTGACTCGTGCATTGGGAGGCCGCGTGCGGCCTCTGTTGGTCGAGACCAATGATAACTGGGTACGGGACATGTTCTACAACGGATATTCGGTAGCACCCGGCAGGCCTCCCTTGATGCAGGTCTTGGAATGCCCTAGCGCTCGGGGGCGGTACGGTCTTGAACGCATCAAGGCGGCCATGAAGGGGGCCCACTTGGGCCCCGGCCGTGGTTACGCGGTGCCGATTCAGCCGCGCGAGGTCGTGACTGACCTGGACTCGGGGGGTAACTTTCTGTGTACGCCTCCCTTACCGGGTTATCCCTTCGGGCGGATCGTCCATGGCAACGATGCCAGCCGGCCGGTCAGCGAGGATCTGCTCAATTTCATCCATGCTCAGGGGATGCAGGCACCGTTAGCTATTGACACCTCCTGGTTGAAGGTCGGTCATATTGATGAGGTATTGACTTTCATCCCTTGGCCGCAGGGCAAGGCCAAGAACCAGTCCAGGCATGGTTTTCGGGTGCTGGTCGCCAGCCATCGTAAAGCGATGGAACTGGTCCGCATTGCCCCAGGGGGCCGATTGTTGTTTCGGCAGCATCTGGGGGAGGGGGAGGGTTTCATCCGTGACAAGGCTCTCAAGGGCTTGGCGGATTTTACGTGTGGGAGCGTATGTGCTTGTGCACTACTCGAAGGTGTGACTAATGAGGTCGAGGGGTATATCGATCACATCATCGTCACGCTACTCGCGGCGTTGGATCTTGGCGATCATGATGTGGTGAAGCTTCCGGTGTTGTTCCATCTCTATGGCACCACCCCTGCCCAAGTTGAGGCGTTGGAGAATGCAGCCAAACCTTCCATTCTGGAACTGGCCTCCAGTGAGAGTAAGAAACAGGAGGCCCCCGTAACGGCTCGGCAGCGGTTCGTTGCCTACACGCCGAACGTCGTCAATATGCTGGTCGCCACGAGTCGACTGGGCCAGGCGACACTGTGCGTACCCAAACCCAACGGCCCCAGTGGTGAGGTCGCCGAAGCCAAATACCATTGCTCTTTCGAGGCTTATATCGCCATGGTCCTGAGTGAGTCGGGGAACGATATTGTCTTCATCGACGATTTTGCCGTTGCTCACCGAAACGCAGGTGAGATTCACTGCACGACCTTCGAGGTCCGTGATGTGGCCGATGTGTCGCCCTGGTGGGACTATGCAGAAGGCGATAACCCTAAAAAGCCCAGCGAGCCGGTCCCTGTCGATGAGAAGAGCCCCGCACCTGTGAGCCGCGCCGCGCCGACCTGGCAGGCATCCAGCAAGACACTGGATGTAAATCAGTACCTGGATGACGCGATCATGGAGCGTTACTACGCGGTGTTGCGGGTGAGATACGCGGCATCTCGGTTTTTTTTCATTGATCCGAGCGTCTCCTACATGATGGCGATGGGCAGCGAGTTCGATGCCGTCGTTGCGATGGCGGACATGACGCAGGGCGGGGACCCGGATGTCGTATTCTTTCCCGTCAACAATAATCGTGCCCGCGGTAGCCAAGGCGGTACTCACTGGACGCTGATTGTCTATGTTCGTGCGGCTCATCGGTTCCACTATTACGATTCGCTGAACAACCCGCCTGATGAAGCGGCGTTGGCCGCGCACGCTCGTCTGAAGGCTTTGTTCCAGGACCAGGCTCCACTGACCCAGCAAAATGCCCCGCTCCAGAAAGAGTCAGAGTGTGGCGCTTATGTATTGGCATTGTCCGATGCCTTCGCCGCCTACTCGGTCGACGGAAATACAGAAAAATGGAATCGGGTGTTCGCGATGAACTCTATACAGGTGCGGGCGATCATCCGCCAGGCCGTTGCACCTGCTGGCCCAGCCTGATTCCATCATTGGCCAGCATATTCCTTAAGCAGATTGTCAAATCCCTCCAGTACTGCGCGGAAACCTTCCAGGACAAAGTTCATTGTTCTGGATGTAACGTTCTGTTCTTGTATGTGCCTCCGTGGGACGTGCCTCATGGAAACGTCGCTGCGCATCAAGGGGGCCTTACGCTGGCACGAACGGCAGGGTAAAAGGGTGATCAGTATCATCACACCCGGCATCATTCAGAGCAGCCACGACTATCTGAAGTCACATCATCGAAGATCTGACTTGCGATCAGAAAAACGGGAAGCCTGGTTTCCCGTTCTTCTGCCGGTGCTGTCAGACGTTGACGCAGAGTGGCTGCCCATCCAGCACCGAGTCCATCCGCAGTTGTGCCAGCTCAATCAGGTGCACCACGCCCATTGCCACCTTGCGGTTCGAGCCGGTCTGGTTGTCGGCGTGCTCATAGGCGGTGGCCGCGGCGGATTGCAGAATCGAGTAGATGTTGGCCAGGGCTGAACCTGCTAAAGCGGAAGTTCGATGCCAAACGACCGAATCAGAAGTGGGTAACCGATGTGACGGAGTTTCGGGTCGGCGGGCAGAAGCTGTACCTCTCACCGATACTTGACCTCTACAACGGCGAAATCATCGCTTTCAAGACCGCCAGGCGCCCGCTATTCGACATGGTAGGTGCAATGCTGCGACAAGCTTTTGAGCGGCTGCGGCCGCGCGACAAACCGATCTTGCATTCCGACCAGGGATGGCAATACCGAATGCCTATTTACCGGCGCGCGCTAAGCGAGCGCGCAGTAAAGCCGAGCATGTCCCGCAAAGGAAATTGCTATGACAATGCAGCTATGGAAAGCTTTTTTGGTACGTTGAAATCTGAGTTCTTTTACCTGAACAAATTCAACAGTCTCGATGAGCTTGAAGCGGGGCTCGGGGAATACATACACTACTACAATCATTCGCGAATCAGGCTGAAACTAAGGGGGCTGAGCCCTGTGGAATACAGGACTCAAGCACGGCGGGCATAGAAGGCGTCCAACTTTTCGGGGTCAGATCATTTTAGTGCGCACCAGTTCTAGCCTTTTACCCGACCCAACTGACGGCGGTTTTGGGAATCACTTCTGACTCGTCGAGTTTGGAGGCGAACATGCTCACCGCCTCGACGGCGTCGCTGGTGCCGCTGCGAATCTGCAGTATCACCGAGCCAGCCTGATCGGCCAGGCCAACGCCGCGTTGTGCACCCTCTTGAGTAGCGTTCATGCTGGCGACGGCATCACGGGTTTCAGAAAGGATCTTGCCGATCATTTCGGCAATTTCCGCAGTCGAGCGGCTGGTGCGCCCCGCCAGTTGCCGGACTTCGTCGGCCACTACCGCAAAGCCTCGGCCCTGATCGCCCGCTCGGGCCGCTTCAATGGCGGCGTTGAGGGCCAGCAGGTTGGTCTGATCAGCGATCCCGCGAATAGTATTGACGATGGCCGTGATCTGTTCGGAACGGTCGCCCAACTGACCGACCAGCCGCGCCGACGCGCCAATATTTTCGGCTATCTGGCGCATCTCTCTGGCTGTTTCCTGAATGACTTGGGCGCCCTGTTCGGCGACTTTCTCGGTCTCGGCGGAAATATGGTACGCCCGGGAAGCGCCGCGCGAGTCCTCTTCAAAGCGCTCGATGCGCTCGGTGATATCACTGGCGAACTTGACGATCTTCGACAATTTACCGTCAGCGTCATACACCGGGTTATAGGTCGCTTCCAGCCAGACCACCCGTCCGTTTTTACCGATACGTTTGAACTGACCACTGAAAAACTCACCGGCATTCAATCGACGCCAGAAGTCGCTGTAGTCGCTGCTATTGATCAAGCTTGACTCGCAAAACAGCCGGTGGTGCTTACCCTTGAGCTCGTTTAGGCCGTAGCCCATGGTGTGCAGAAAGTTGTTGTTGGCCGAGAGGATATTGCCAGTGAGATCAAACTCAATCACGGCCATGGCGCGATCTAGTGCGGCCAGCTTGCCCAGCGTCAGCGCTTCTTGAGCGACTTTTTCAGTCACGTCCAGTGCATACTTGACGATCTTATTCACTTGGCCACGCTCGTCGATCACAGGGTTGTAACTGGCTTCAAGCCAGACATTCTGCCCCATTGCGTTAATTCGCTGGAAAGTGCCCGACACGAATGTACCGGTACGTAGTTGCGACCAAAACTGGCTGTAATCCGCGCTGCGAGTTAACGCAGAGGCGCAGAAGTCTCGATGCGATTTACCGAGCAATTGGTCAGCGCTATAGCCCATGGTGGCGAGAAAATTATCGTTGGCTCGCAGCACCTTGCCGTCCAGGTCAAACTCGACCACCGCCATGGAGCGGCCCAGTGCTTCGATCAATCCCTTGTAACCCATGACTTCGGCCTTTCTGGCCTCTAGTTCATCTTTGAGTGATTTATTGAACATGGACTGACCCTCGGTGTTACCGTCAACGGATAAGACTTGAATAGGTATCGGCGGACAATCTGGCAACTGAATGGCGCCATACACAATTATGATTTGACGTCAATAAATTGGTCGCGGCAGGGATGGCAGTTACCTGCCACCCCCGCACAGATCCGTACGTGCGGAACTACCGCATACGGCCCCAGCCTCGGGTACGTGACGCGAAGCGATCCTCAGGATAAGGATGTGCATTTCTGGGTCTAGGTATGTAGCGATCGGCAAGGCGTCCGTAGCGTGACCACTGGAGTCGGTTAGGCTGGTTGCGCAACGGTCAGGCGTGAATCGACTTTCAGTACTAGGAGCATCAGGAGTTACACGTTGAACAGAATGTTCTGCTCAACGTGCCAAGCAAATAGTAGTTAATCAGAGTTTAACCCAGGTTCCGGTCAGCCCGTCGTAAGCGGCCGACGATTGAAGCTTCGGTGGTAATGGAGGTCTGCCCTCATCTCAACAGATCAGTAATCAGCTGGAGCATGTGTTCGGCAGAAGCGGGGGGCGATGTGTTGGTAGTTAGGACTGATGAGCGTCGTTAGCCATCATCAATCGCGAGAAAAGGGTTGTCTGGCGGTATCGATTCTAAAATTGATGTCGGCTCCGAAATCAAATACCCCTTCAAGGTCGTTTTCTTCCTAGGACCTTGTACTTTACACGCCCAGATGTTCAACCCGTTGTCTCGCTTCCGGTGGATCTTCAGTTTTTCGAACTGCTTCTGCACCCAACGCCATTCCTCAATCTCTTGAGCGGCCCCCTGCGAGACACCAGGAAACTCCTGCGCATAACGTTGGAAGAGGCCAGGCGTGACCAGAAACACCGAACCGTTCACTGTGTGCACCTTGGCCTTGCTGTCGTTGATGATCAGCTTGTGGCTTTGGATGCCTTCCCTGACCCAATTCAGGAATTCCTGGCCAGGGTTATACGAAGGTGGGCTTGAGCTTTCGAGGGGGATTTCTGACGGTGCATCACGTAACTCGGGTTCGGCTATTTCGAACATATCCAGCAGTGTTCCGAGGTAGTCGGCATCTTCCATCGCCAGTGGATCGGATTTCGATCGGCTTTGACGCGATCCTGTACGGACAGTCTTAGGTGCTGGTGGTGATACTGGAGCGTCAACCAGGCGGTCATCGAGTGCCACGCTCACTGTTCCATTGAAAGTCTCCGGGCGGTCTGCAGTCCCCCAAATCAACGCCGGTTGAAGGCGCAGAAAGGTAAAGCTCTGCTGCCAGTCTCCCTGTGCCACAAGCGCAGTCCAGATGGCTTTGCCCTCAGGACTCGACTCGACTAACCCATGTGACTGGAGTTCGTCGAAAACAGCAATATTGGACGAGGGGATGCCCTCAATTGATTGCGACAGCAGATAGGCTCGCAGCTTGTCCGTGACCGTCTTGCTGACCAGCCACAGTGCGTCGTGAGTTAACCAACCCGCGGCACCCGGCTGGTTGAGTTTCAGTTCGTGTTGAATCAAATGACGCAGTCCGCTGATCAAGTGATGTTGCAGCGAATGAGTCGGCGCTTGTAGCGCCTTGCTTGGGTTGCCGCCGATATTTTGTGCAGTGGAGACCCGATCGGCTTGAATCACCAACTCACCGAGCACGCCGGCACGTTCGTACTGGCCGGCCAGGACATACAGCAGGCTGGCCCACAGTGAGGGAAAACCACAGAGCCAATCGAGGATCGGCCGGTCGAGAATCTGGGTGTAGAGCAAGCCGGTTGCGGCGCCGTGCAGGTGGTAGTCGCGACCTTTGACATAGCGAAAACGGTAGGGCTGATCCAGGGGGCCGTGCCAAGGGTGCCAAAGACGGCCATCCTGGCGTTCGACCTGCAGGTCAACGGCAATCTTGCCGACGTCATGCAGCAGGGCGCCATAAGCAATACCGGCGGACCAGGCATCGGTCTGGGCGGCCTGGTCTTCAGGCGCGGCGCCGGTGGGAAGCAGATAGGATTGGCGCAGTTTCAAACTACAAGCGACCAGTTCCAGTCCATGGTCGAGCATGCCGCCAAGATAAGCATGATGGTGCGCCTCGCTGGCCGGGAGTTGCTGGACCTGTTCGGCGTAGCGATGGATCGGATTTAAATAGAGTTGGTTGAACTGCGCGTGGGAGACGGCGGTGTACTGCCAGATGCGATCGAGCAACTGGCGGCGGTGCTCCGCTGCTAACAAGCTGTGGGCCGACTCGATGGGCAGGTAACCGTCGGCGACGCTTACGGTCAGTGGCGGAGGGGGCTTCTGCCTTTTGTGGCGAAACAAACCGAGCATTGTGACCTCCGGGAAGTGGCTGGGTCAGTGGCCTTTTAGCCTTTTCGGATAGAGCTCTTACCCTTGAGTCCCCATTCCCTTCCAACCCTTACCCGTCCTTTTGGCTCGTGTTCCTTTGTGCGGCAATCAGGATATTGATACTGCTCGACATCGTTTTGCTGGGGGGCTGGTATGGAAAAGAAAAGAGTCGGTACACTGCGGTGCATATTTTTTGGGTCTTGCCATGAACCTCACTGATGCCACGCTCGTGCTGCTGCTCGCGGCGCGTATCCATGGGACCGACGAAGCCGTCAGGGCCTCGGCGAAGAGCGTGGTTAAGAAGTTGCCGCGCAGTAAACGTGATCTGATCTACAAGGTGATCGATAGCCGAAGCCCGCTCGAGTTGGTGGATTTTCTGGTGCAAAACCTGGATGCGGAATGATATGCTGCGGGCGTGTGCCTCTCTCTTGTTCTGTGCGTGAGGCGCGCGGCGTGATGCCGTCTGTTTCTAAGCAGAAAAAAGGGCTCAACTCGCGTTGGGCCCTGTGAAGCGTTTGCAGCAGTGACGTAACCATCAAGCGCCATCGTTCATGCAGAGTGAGTCATCCAAGACCGCTTGCTTCAGTTGCTGCTCCAGGTGGAGTACGTACTCTGATGCGCTTCGGGCGTGACCACTGGCACGAAAGATCGCGCGCTTGTCAGCCTTGAGCAGGCCGAGCCAGGAGTCGATGTAGCCCTCGTGCCGCAGCTCTCCCTGTATACCGGCGTAGGCACATAAAAACGCCGCGCCCATTTCGGCGATCAATTCCTCAAACGCGTAGCCTGGTGAGCCGAATGGACAGGATGACGTCACTCCCTCGCGCTGCAACCGAGAGTGATGCCCGGTCCAGTGCGTCAGCTCGTGAAGTGCGGTGGCGTAG
>Ga0302155_10000896_pt1 | contig 22267 bp, 21 predicted proteins | sample I_Bog_N3_1_FD_193508 | JGI IMG/M metagenome (GOLD analysis project Ga0302155, IMG submission 193508) | Peat permafrost microbial communities from Stordalen Mire near Abisko, Sweden - I_Bog_N3_1 | ecosystem: Environmental > Terrestrial > Soil > Wetlands > Peat | place: Sweden: Abisko, Stordalen...
CGGTAGCAATCGGATCGCCCAGCGGCTGACCGTTGAATGATCAACGAATACACCACGCTCCGCCATCATTTCTTCAACGTGGCGAAGACTCAGCGGATAGGCTGCGTACCAGCGCACGCAGGGCAGCATCACTTCGAACGGATAATCCATTCGCTTGATTACCTTACGTAGCGCGTCTATCATTACATGAATCAGAAATTTGGTTGGACCGGTAGTCTAACAGCGACGGCTTATTGCGACAGAACCTTTTTTCCTTGTGTCAGGCCAACAGCCAACGACCATTACGTTTAAGTTCGTCGTACATGGCATCCGGCGCTAAATCAAGCTCTCCTGGCCACGTCACAACACCATCAACCACCATTACTTGCCGAAAATTTGACTGGTCACGTAAGTGCGAAAAGACACCGCGAAAGAATGTCGGCAGAAACTTAACCACACCTTCGACGCCATCTTTAAAGCGAACCAGTATTTCAAATTCACCCGCAAGCTTGACTTCTGTAACGTCCCATTCCATAGATTTACTCCAGTGGTGCAATTGGTTTTGGATTCTGCATTTCTTCGCAGAGGTTCCAATCTTCAAGTAATTCTGTCTGATGTAACTCAGCCCAATCTAAAACTAAATTCAAAGCCCTTCGAGGCAACTTTCCATCAGTCAGAGACAAAGAATTGATATCGATGACTGCCTTAAAATCGCCATACTTAACATGAAAGTGTGGTGCTCCGTGATCGTTGAAAAACATTTGAATTAAGATGCCGTAAAAGGCGCTAATCGTTGGCATTGCTATCCTAAAAAGGTTATTCAATAACTTCATGATATACCCCATTGGGGTATATGCAAGTATTATTTTTCATTATTTTCTAAAATTTCTTTAATGTATGCCCAAGCCATTTCTGGCATAGCTCTTTGGTCTGAAGTGCCTTCAGCCGCAAGCCACTTATCAAGTGTTTTTTTAGGAACACTGATTCGCTTAGCAAAGTCAACACGACTCATTCCAAGCGTTTCAATCGCTCCTAGGAGGAATTCTTGCTGCGGTGGCTGTGTATTTTTTTTATTCATTAAATTACCCCCGCCACTAATCCACCAAGTCGCACGGGGTCAGCATCGATCAGGTTCTTTGTTGCAGTTAAGGTTTGACTTGCTAGTGCTTTATGTAATATATCCATATTCATCAGTTACTTACAATTATTAATTGTCATATTACATCGATTCCAACACATGTTCAATTCGGGGTCTGAGGTGTAGTGGAACGTAAAACCGGGTTAAGCCTGGTTCGCCGGACTATTCGTCGCTCGCAGGGTTGCGTAAAGCTCGCAACTCGCCCTTGGCCACAGCGTCTGGCACCAAAAATGAATAGCGCCCTAGCAAGTTGATGTGCTCGTGCAGCAGCGGCGATAGCCGCGCCACGTCTTCGTCCTTCACCTCGCAGCCGTCTGCCCGTAGCTGATTCAATGCGGCCTCCATGTAGCTGGTATTCCACAGCACGATAATGTTGAGTACGGGGTCTGGGGAGCAATGGAACAGTGAACCGACTTAAGGATTTTCGGAAGGACTACGAAGCGGTCTCAGTTCGCCTTGAGCGACCGCATCATGAACCGCAAATGAATAACGCCCCAGCATGTTGATGTGCTCGTGACCAAACGGTGAAAGCCTGGCCACATCCTCGTCAAGGACTGGATAGCCCTCTTTTCTGAGCTGTGTCAGCACGGCGTCCATGTAAATGGTGTTCCACAACACGACCACATTCACGACCAAGCCCAATGCATTCAACTGATCCTCTTGGCCTTCCCGGTACCGTTGATAGAGTTCGCCCCGCTTACCGTGAAATATGTCTCGCGCCAGGCCATGCCGGCCTTCGCCAAGATTCAATTGCACCAGCGTACGGCGCCGCCGGCTTTCGTCATCGATAAAATTCAGTGTGTGGATGGTCTTGTCGATCCGGCCGATTTCGGCCACCGCCAAAGCCAGCGGCGTCGCTTTTTCCCCGACCTGCAAAGTACGCATGATGCCGGTCGCCGGCACTCGCCCGAGCTTGAGCGAGCCGATCAGCCGCAGCACATCATCCCAGTGCGGTTCGATAATGGATAACTTCGCCTGGTGATCGGAGATGGCGTTGAGCTTTCCGTAATCGGCGTCGCTGTCGATACGCCAGAAACGGCCGCCGCCCACATCGGCCAGGCGTGGACAAAAGCGATATCCCAGCAGGCGAAAGAGGCCAAACACCACGTCGCTGTAAGCGCCGGTATCGGTCATGATGTGGGTCGGCTGCAATTCGGTTTGCTGCTCAAGAACGACTGCCAGCAATATCAGGCTGTCTCGCAAGGTACCCGGAACCGTAATCGCGTTCAACCCGGTACGCTGATCCGATATCAGGTTGTACCAAGTGACGCCGCGTCCCATGGCGAAATATTTTGGATTCGGGGCGGCGTGAACGGTGCGCACAGGAACAACAAAACGCATGCCATCGGCCGATGCCACATCGCCCCCGCCCCAGACACGCGCCAACGCGATTTTATTTTGGGCGGAAACCAACCTTGCGTTGCCATCGACCAGAGTTTCATCGCGCATGTAGTTCTGCTCGACCCAAGTCAGTCGATCACGTCGTAACGACGCAATGTCCTGGCTGGTGAACGGTTCGAAACCGGTATTGCAAGCTTGAGCGAGCAACACCGCACATAGACTGGTCGTCAATTCCGATGCGCGCGCCTTGCTTTCGGCCACATGGGTAAAGGCGGTGGTAAATCCCGTGCGTGCGGCGATCTCCAGCATTATTTCTGGCAAGTCCACGAGCGGCATCCGTTCTTTCACCGTCTTTCGCAACGCCTTGAGCGTGGCGGGTTCGTCGAGTTTGTCGAGTGTGCTCAGGATGAGTTCTTCCCCGGGTTCTCCGGCAGGCGAGCGGCGACAGCGCGATAGGTCTGATCCAGTTCCAAGGCCAGCGCCGCCAGGGTTGGTTTAGGGTCGGGTGTCAGCGCGAGGGAACGACATACCATTGGCCGTGCCGTGTCCCATTCGGCGCCGGTCAACAAGCCGGCGCGGGGATCGCTGTAACGCCAGCTCGGTGAGACGAATACGTCCCTCCGACGCAATGCTGTTTGCAACTGATCCAGCGCGCAGAAGGTGAAAGCGGCCGGATCGATGGCGCCATCTTCATTTTTGACATGGCGAAGCCAAGCCTTATTGACGATATCCGCCGACGGCTCGTTGTCGGGGCGATGCCGTAACCATGCCAGCGCTTGCAGCAGCGGCTCACCAGCGGGATTGCTATCGAACTGAATGATCCGCAGGAGCTTTGGCAGAAACCGGGTGACCGTTGCCTGCCTTTTCTGTAACTCCACATAAAACACGTCGTTGGGCGGCCGCGTCAATGCATTGACATCGTCGAGTGCTTGGGCAAGTAAATGGCGACCGACTATTGCATCAACTTCAGGGCGAAGTGCCTCGTCCGGCAAGTCCGGATCGAGTAAAACACAACATGCCTTGGCGAGTATGATCGCCGCCTTGTCGAGGTCGCGGAGCGTGCGTAGTCTGCTTTTCCGGTCCGCTTGTTCAGCCTTGGCAAACAGGTCGCGCAGCAGCATGTCAAGAACATCGAGCGCATCGTCTTGTGCTGTGGCTTCCAGGCAATGGACAAACGCCACCAGCGTGGCCATGCGCCTTGCGGCGGGCAATCGATTGATGGCGGTGACTTTTGCCGTGCCGGCGAACCGCGCCAAGGAAGCCAATCGGCTCTGCGGAATATTGGATGCGCCCGGCAATGTGATCCCAAGCGCGCGCACGGTGTCGACTCTTTCGAGCGCTTTTACCAGTGCCGGCGCACTGATCCTCACCGGCCCTTTGCGCAATTTGTCGAACCAGGATTGCCGTCCACCGTCATCGGCGATGGTCAACAATTTTTCCAGACGCACCCGCTGATCGGCATTGACGCTTTGCCCAAGCAAGACCCACAGGCGTGTTTCCATGCGTGCGCGGATTTCGGCGATGAAACGCTCCAAAATGGTTACACCTGGCAAAAGCACCTTGTGCCCGATCAACCACGCACTGGCGTGGTCGAACAGTACGCTGGGACGGTCAGTGCCGGTCCAGCACATGGCGCACAGCCGGCGCCCGAGCCGAAAGCGGACGCCTTTGTCCACGAACTCGCGATAGCCGTATCGATTGCGGATTTCCGTGGTGTGCCGCCAGCGTTGCTCACTATCGCGGTAGGCAGAAATACATGCAATATCACCAACACTCACTTGTGACGCCAGTGCTTGAACAACAGCCAGCGGCACGCCAGTCGGATCTTCCAGGAATGTACCGAGGAACCGCACGGTGGTCAGTTGCAGGGCGTAGCCGAGACGGGTGAAGTCCCGCCGTTTGCGGCCGATCCATTCAAGATCGTCATCATCCAGGTAAAAATAGCGCGCCAACTCGATGGTTGAAAGGACCTCTGGAAAGCGACCGTGGCGCTCTCGTTGAGCAAGTGTCAGAAAACTAACCGGCATGTTGCCTTTCTTTTGGACGCGAGGGAGAGTTGGACATGCTCACAAACGAGGGATTCTGAGAGGCCATGCCAAGCTACCAATGCGACACCGAAATCAAGGCCTTACGGTTCTCACAAACAGTTCTTGAAACTATATTCTCGAAGCCTTATCATGGCAATGAGTTTTGATAAGGAGTGAAGCATGTGCCACCTCAAACACATTACCCTTCGGCATGACGTGATATGGCGTTGATCGACAAATATCTTCCAGTCTTCCAGTTCAACGAGCGCCATCAGCTACTAGTGGATGCTGTGCCCGCAGGTCTCCTCGATGCGGTAACGTTGTCAGATACTAGCGATGATCCATGGGTACGGACTTTCATCCGGCTGCGGGAATTACCAGACCGTTTCCTGGGTGCGTTGGGCAGAGGCGGCGTTCTCAAGAATCGGGCCGCGTTTGGACTCACCGACTTTACTTTGCTTGGTCGTGATTCGGATCGGGAAATCGTATTTGGTTTAGTTGGAAAGTTCTGGCAATTCGACTATGGATTGGTTGCCATCGATGACTCGGAGGAATTTGAGAGATTCACTGCGGTCGGCGTGCCCAAGCTTGTGCTGAATTTCAGGGTTGAGTCGTTGGATAACGGACACGCCAGACTACTTACTGAAACCCGCGTTTTTTGCAATGATCGCAAGTCGTTCATTCGATCCCTCCCTTACTGGTGGATGATTCGACCTGTGAGCGGTCTCATGCGGCGCAGGTTACTTGTGCGCATTCGCAATGCTGCAGCCGCGCGCGCGAACTGATTTGCTTAAGGTCCCCTGATGCTTGTCGGCTACGCGCGCGTATCGACGCAGGATCAGAATCTTGACCTTCAGATCGATGCCTTGACCAAGGCGGGTTGCACAAAGGTTTTTGACGACAAGATGAGCGGCAGTATGGCCGTTCGCCCTGGGTTAAATAAAGCGCTGGATATGCTGCGCGAGGGCGATACCCTTGTCGTCTGGAAACTGGATCGGCTTGGCCGCAGCGTCAAGAACTTGGTTGATCTGGTTGGTGCACTGCATAAGCAAGGTGTCCAGTTCAAGAGCATCACCGACGCCATCGACACCGGCACCCCATCGGGCCGGTTCTTCTTCCACGTTATGGCTAGTCTGGCCGAAATGGAGCGGGAACTGACGGTGGAGCGCACGCGCGCAGGACTGGAAGTCGCCCGTCAGCTTGGCCGTAAGGGCGGACGCAAGCGGAAGATGACCGACAGTAAGATCGAGTCAGCCAAGAAGTTGCTGATCAACGGTGTGCCGCCTCGCGACGTGGCCAAGAATCTGGGAGTGTCGGTGCCAACGCTTTACCGCTGGATTCCCGCCTCAACAAATCCTTAAGTCGGTTCACTGTTCCATTGCTCCCCAGACCCCAAAATCGATTGTTTTCCCCTCTTTGTCGACGGCACGATACAGATATTTCCAGATACCTTTGACTTTAATATACGTCTCATCTATCCGCCAACTGCCGCCCACTTGGCGCTTATGTTTGCGAAATATTTTCTCCAACAAGGGCAGGAATCGAATCGCCCAACGGCTAATCGATGAATGGTCGACAAATATACCACGCTCATGCATCATTTCTTCCAGATGACGGTAGCTTAATGGGTGTGCTGCATACCAGCGAATACAAACCAATATAACATCCAATGGAAATCGCATTCGTTTCGTATCAAGCATGTCGTGTCGCCATTTTTTTAAAAGCGGTTAGCATAGCTGATGTCACAACTTAAAAATTAATGCGACAAAACCCTTTAATTTCCCTTTCGTCAAACGCCCCCATATCAAACTTTACCAGATACGCTTATTGCGACACAACCGTCCAAGGCGGCCATTAACTTCTCGCGTCTGTTGCCTACCGCACAGATGCTCGGAAAACCGCCCGCTATACTGGCCGGTAACCAAAGGAATTTTTTCGTTATCAATTAGTGCACGTTTCCGTGCAAATTGATGATAGTCTCTTGTCTTGCGCTGCGCTGACGTCAGCACTATTGTTGGTTGTCCCGTTTTTCAATGTCTAATCACTCACACGAAAGATTCTATGTCCCCCGCTTCGGTTCTTGAAATGGCGGCAAGTTTGGTCGCTTGGACCTCGTTATGAAATATCGGGGGCAAAACACACTGCTTAAAGCGGGGGCTTTGCAAGACGCCATTTTCAATAGCGCCAATTTCTCCATCATCGCCACGGATGAAAATGGCGTCATTCAGATTTTTAATGTCGGGGCCGAACGCATGCTGGGCTATGCGGCTTCAGATGTTATTAATCAAATCACGCCAGCCGACATTTCCGACCCACAGGAAGTCATCGCACGGGCAGAGGCACTGAGCTTGGAATTGGATACCCCAATCACGCCGGGATTTGAAGCCTTGGTGTTCAAAGCGTCGCGCGGAATCGAGGACATCTACGAGCTGACCTATATCCGCAAGGATGGCAGCCGCTTCCCAGCAATCGTATCCGTCACCGCGCTACGCGATGCGCAAGAAAAAGTGATTGGCTACCTCTTGATCGGTACTGATAACACAGCGCGCAAACAAGTCGAAGCGGAGCAGGCACTGCTGGACAAGCGTTTGCGCGAGCAACAGTTTTATACACGTTCACTAATCGAATCGAATACCGACGCCATTATGACGACCGATCCACGTGGCATCATCAGTGACGTCAACCATCAGATGGAAGCGCTGACCGGATGCACGCGCGATGAATTGATCGGGGCGCCGTTCAAAAACTATTTTACCGATCCGGTACGAGCCGAAGCGGCCATCACGCGTGCCTTGAGCGAAGGCAAGGTGAGCAACTATGAGTTGACTGCCCGCGCTAGGGATGGCAAGCAAACAGTCGTCTCGTACAACGCGACCACCTTCCATGACCGCGACCGCAAGTTGAAAGGCGTATTCGCGGCGGCCCGTGACGTTACGGATCGCAAGCGAGTTGAAGCAGAACAGGAACTGCTCGATCAGCGTTTACGCGACCAGCAATTTTATACACGTTCATTGATCGAATCGAATATCGACGCCATTATGACAACCGACCCGCGCGGTATTATCAGCGATGTCAACCATCAAATGGAAGCGCTGACCGGCTTCACGCGCGATGAATTGATCGGGGCACCGTTCAAAAACTATTTTACCGATCCGGTGCGAGCTGAAGCGGCCATCACCCGTGTGCTCAACGAAGGCAAGGTGACCAACTACGAGTTAACCGCCCGTGCTAGGGATGGCAAAGAAACGGTCGTTTCATACAATGCATCGACCTTCCATGATCGCGACCGCAACCTACAGGGCGTGTTCGCAGCAGCCCGCGACGTCACTGAACGTAAGCAGTTTGAGCATACCTTGCAAGGAAATAACGTCGAACTGGAGAGTGCCAAAGCAACTGCGGAAAAAGCCAATCTGGCGAAATCGGAATTTTTATCCAGTATGAGTCATGAATTACGCACACCACTCAATGTCGTGCTTGGATTCGCGCAGTTAATGGCATCCGAGATGCCGCCGCCCTCAGCGGCGCAGAAGCTTTCGATCGACCAGATTCTGCAAGCTGGTTGGTACCTGTTGCGCCTGATTAATGAAATTCTCGATTTGGCGATGATTGAATCAGGCAAAGTGACGATGTCAAAAGAGTCCATGTCGCTCACCGAGGTGCTGCAAGATTGTCAGGCCATGATCGAGCCGCAGTCACAAAAACGCATGGTACAAGTCAGCTTTCCATGTTTAGATACTGTTTTTTATGTCCATGCCGATCGAATTCGGACCAAGCAGGTGATCATCAACCTACTATCGAATGCGATTAAATATAATCAAGCCAGCGGCGAAGTCATCGTCCAATGCGCCATGAGCGGCGAACATCGGGTGCGCGTCAGCATCAAGGATACCGGGGTCGGCATGTCTCCGGAACAGTTGGCGCAACTGTTCCAGCCTTTCAATCGGCTTGGGCAGGAGAGCAGTACCGTGGAAGGCACCGGCATCGGTCTGGTAGTTACCAAACAATTGGTCGAGTTGATGGACGGCGTCATCGGTGTTGAAAGCACGGTCGGTGTCGGCAGCGTATTTTGGGTCGATTTTCCAGCATCGCGCACGCCACTACTCGTGTTTGACAACAGCGTCAAGATCGATCACAAAGAACCGGAGCCTGTGACGACGAACGTGTTGTCGTCCCAACGTACGCTGCTCTATGTCGAGGACAACTCCGCTAATTTAGTCTTGGTTGAGCAATTGATTGCGCGTCGCAGTAATTTAAAATTACTGTCGGCCACCGATGGGCATATGGGCGTCAAGCTGGCGCGTGATCATCAGCCGGACGTGATTTTGATGGATATCAATTTGCCCGGCATTAATGGCTATGGCGCCTTGAATCTTTTGCGCAAAGATCCCACAACAGCCCACATCCCGGTTATGGCACTGTCTGCCAACGCCATCCCACGTGATGTCGAGAAAGGCTTAGAGGCCGGGTTTTTCCGCTATTTGACCAAACCGATCAACGTCTTGGAATTTATGGATGCACTTGATGTCGCACTGCATTACGCGGCAGAAAATGGCTGGCCGGGTGAAAGTTGCCAGACCACGTCCCACTTTTAGTCCCACCGTTAGCATGATAGCAAGTCCAAAGCGGACTCTGCCGTGCATTAAGGTTATTATTGCCATTTACCTCTTTGCACCAAAATGTATAGTCACCGCGCATCATTTAGGTGCATCGTACTAACACCCACAATTAAATTTTCATTATTTATTAATAAAATCAACGATTTATAAATTTGCACCAAAATGGAATGATTTTTGCTTAAGTGAGATATTCTATTTTATTGTTGCACTAAATTGGGGATTTTAAAAAATGGACGGACTAAAAAACGGCGTCGACGCGCTATTTGTGTTACTCGGAGCGATCATGATTTTAGCGATGCATGCCGGTTTTGCTTTTCTTGAGCTGGGCACGGTCAGGACGAAAAATCAGGTCAATGCACTAGTAAAAATTCTTGTCGATTTTGCAATTTCAACGCTGGCGTATTTTTTTGTCGGCTATAGCGTTGCGTATGGGGTCGATTTTTTTGCCTCGGCCGATGTGCTTGCACATAAAAATGGTTATGAACTGGTTAAATTCTTCTTCCTCCTGACCTTTGCAGCAGCGGTTCCAGCCATCATCTCAGGCGGCATTGCTGAGCGCGCCAAGTTTTACCCGCAATTGATTGCGACCGCCACCTTGGTCGGTTTTGTATACCCGCTTTATGAAGGCATAGCGTGGAATCAACGATTCGGTATTCAGGCATGGCTCAAGACGGCTTTCTCTGCAGAATTCCACGATTTTGCTGGATCGGTCGTCGTTCACGCTGTCGGTGGTTGGGTAGCGCTGCCTGCAGTATTGCTGCTCGGCGCCCGAACAGGTCGCTATATGAAAAACGGCGCAGTAGCGGCACATCCACCGTCTTCGATCCCATTTCTCGCACTGGGTGCTTGGATATTGACGGTGGGCTGGTTCGGATTCAACGTCATGAGTGCACAGTCGCTTGACAAAATGAATGGTCTGGTTGCGATCAACTCGCTCATGGCCATGGTTGGCGGCACTCTGGTCGCGCTAGTGCTAGGCAAGAACGATCCAGGTTACGTCTATAACGGTCCGCTTGCGGGCCTAGTTGCAGTCTGCGCCGGATCGGACGTCATGCATCCGCTGGGAGCTCTCGTCACGGGTGGTATTGCTGGTGCGATTTTTGTCTTGATGTTTGCGCGCACCCAAAACAAATGGAAGATCGACGACGTTCTCGGCGTTTGGCCGCTGCACGGATTGTGCGGGACATGGGGTGGATTGGCTGCCGGAATTTTCGGATTGAAAGCGCTGGGCGGCACAGGTGGGGTGGCTTTCATACCACAGTTGATCGGTACCGCGCTCGGCGTTGGCATCGCGTTTACTGGTGGTTTTTTGATTTATGGCATACTGAAATTGACCATGGGAATACGGCTTAGCCCAGAAGAAGAATTTCAGGGAGCGGATTTATCCATTCACCATATCTCATCGACGCCGGAACAAGAGTCGAGATGGTAGAGAATACACGGAAGAGTCCTCCTATTTGGCAGTTTGCGTTTAGTTTGCGTGTGGTTTGCGTTGATAATAGGAAGGCATAGTTCTCGATATGCTAGTAGCCTATCTGGATTCTTCGATAAATATATTTGCTAAGCTGTACGCATATATATACAATATGTGTACGAATACTCTCTTTTGTTGTCATTTAGTTGACTATCAGTAGAGACGAAATAGCCGCTCTTCTGGGCGGCTTTTTCACATCCCAAAAAACTAAACCACCTTATGATCAAGCGACGACATGGCAAACACTAGCTAAATGCCCACAGAGTAGGCAATTGAGCTGAGCCCATTTACGCAGCCTGATCTACATCGTTGGAATTAGCTATACAAAGAGCTTTCGCTGACATCTTATGTTTCTTTTGATAATTGCATAAAAGTCAATAATCAAATTTCGGTCTGGAAAGTAGTAAGCATGCGCCTAGAACGCCTTTTTCTTATTCTCAGCATATTGCTGTCGTTGACGGTATTCGCCATGACGATCGACCGCGTTCATACAGCATGGGAAGATGTGCGCATGGCTCGCGGTAGCTTGGAGGCGATAGAACGTTTGCAGGAACTGCTAGTTGTCGCTGAAATGGCATCGCGCGAGCGCGGGCCGACCAATGGTTTGCTGGGTGATGATCTACCGAATGATTCTTTTAAACAGGCGCTTTTGAACACGGCGCGTAAAAGAACCGATGTGGCCTTTGCAAAGCTGCAGTACGCGATAAAAAGCTCTTCGATGCAACGTTTGCTCGTCACGCAGACGATCGAAAAATCCCTCCGGCATTTACTACTTGCTCGTGAAGAGGTCGACCGAACTTCGCGTTTGCAGCGCAGTAATCGCAGCCCCGAAGACATCCGGAACGCGATCTCTCAAATGATAGGGGTCATTGACGATCTTCGTCCAGCCATGATTCAATTAAGTACCGAAGCGCAGACGACGTACCCAAGCGCGGCAAATTTCCTCATAGTAGCTCGCAAAGCGGTTGACTTACGGGAGTACGCAGGTCAACTCGGCTCACAATTCACTGCAGCATTGGCCAAAAGAGCGCCGTTAACTCCGCAAGAACAAATTTCCATCGAGCGACTGCGCGGACGAATCGATTTATTGAATAAGCAGTTGGTTGAGCAAATTACTGCGAACGACAACAGAGTTGCTGTTAAAACGTCGATCGACACTGTGCAGCAACGGTACTTCAATTCGGCGATTCCATTTGTCGAGGCACAAATAGCAATTGGTAGTATCAATGGTCATTATAATGTCGACGCTGCCGGATTCGCCGCGCGCTATGTGCCGGATATGGATTCCATTGTGACCTTGCGCGATGTTCTCATGAAAGAGGCGCTGGAAGATGCCCGACAATCCTTGGATGAAACGCGTACGGCAGCCCTGTGGTTAGCGAGTGGTAACCTACTGATACTCGCACTACTGGGAATGACGTTGTGGCTGATTAATCGCCGCGTAGTGCATCCCCTCAGTAAGGCAACGGAACTGATCCTAGCACTCGCTCAAGGTCATCTCAAGATTACCATACCTAAGTCCAAGCATCAGGACGAGTTGGCCGAAGTACTGAACGCGATTGCTGTGTTGCGCCAAAACAGTGAAGAAAGAGTAGAGCTGGAGGCAGAGCGTCAACGCCTCGTTGAGCGCTTGCGCGAGTTATCGAACACCGACTCCCTGACCGGCTTACTCAACCGTCGCTGCTTTTTCGAGCTGGCAGAACGCGTCTTACCAACACTACATCGCCATGGACATCCCGTAACGCTTGCTATATTCGATATCGATCATTTCAAGCAGGTCAATGACAGCTACGGCCATTCAGTCGGCGACACTGTGCTGGTTGAATTGGCAAAACTCTGTCGTGAGCGCTGCCGCAGCGGCGACATCGTAGCCCGTTTTGGTGGTGAGGAATTCGTAATTATGATGCCATATTGCAATATTAAAGAAGGAGCAGGGCAGGCTGAACGTCTACGTCGATACATTGAAGCGCTTCGGATCCCTTTGCCACAAGGTGGCGAATTACACATTTCTGCCAGCTTCGGTGTGGAAACCTGCCTCCCGAGTGATACTTCTATCCACGAAGTAATCAAACGCGCGGATGAACGTCTTTATGTGGCAAAAAACACTGAACGAAATCAAGTCATCTGGCATGATGTTCCGCTTGACTAACGCTCATATTGGGATGCAAATATTTTTGCGCGATGTTTACCCTGCGTCACCAGCAATCTCAATGGCCTAATTCACTTTTTCCGTTAGACGTGCCTTTTGGAATTATCATACCGGCTATCCATAAACAGCAACAGGTCAGCAGCCACACAAAGGTAATGGACAGCAAAACCTATCCACTAATTCATGCACTAATTACATGTTACCCTCTTTAGGGAGCACCCTAATAGACAAAAACAACTTTCAAGCGGCAGGTAAATGTGGATGACCTGTAAAACAGTTATTTGACTCGCCACTTGATCCAAATTGAAGCGGTAATAAATGGTAGATAACACTAAAAGGCGGCACTGGCCAATCATTCTGAGTATCCTGTTTTTGGCCTTGGTCATATTCATTTCGCTATCTTCTGGGTTGCAAGCTATTCTATTTTCGACTGATCATCACCTTCCTTGGGAGGGTCACCGCATTGCGGCCGGAGTCATTTTTATCGGTAGTTACCTTGCACTGTCGATCGGCAAAATTCCCGGCTTGAGCATCGATCGGGCTGGCATCGCGCTGGTCGGGGCTGGTCTCATGCTTGCTTCCGGTGCGCTTGGGCTTGAAGATGCTTATAAAGCAGTGGATCTCGACACCATTACTCTATTGCTCGGCATGATGATAGTTGTAGCTAGCCTTCGACTTTCTGGGTTTTTCGCCGTGGTAAATGGCTGGGGTAGGGTGAACGCAAAGCGACCTTTGATTTTGCTCTGCCTGATTGTTGCGATTTCAGGAATGTTGTCCGCTTTTCTGGTGAATGACGCCATCTGTCTAGTGTTAACCCCGATGGTATTGGAACTAACTCTCGCTCTCGGGCGCAAACCAATACCTTATCTATTGGCGGTTGCGATGGCGTCCAACGTTGGATCAACTGCAACCATTACTGGGAACCCGCAGAACATCATGATTGGTAGCTTCTCTCATATCCCCTATGGAAATTTTGCACTTTCCCTTTATCCGATTGCCATGATTGGTTTAGTCGTCACAGTGATTCTCATCGCCGTAGTTTATCGCTCTGAATTTTCCAGCAATGCACGGCTTGAAGCACCAGCGCAAAAAATTCGTGTCAATCGCGTACTGGTAATACGTGCGTTGCTCGCGACCGTAATTATGATAGGGTTATTTTTCGCCGGAGTTGTTCCAGCCAAGGCCGCAATCATTATGGGTGGACTCCTTTTGCTATCTAGGCGGGTAAAGAGTCATCGCATCTACGCCGAGATAGATTGGTCGTTGCTACTGATGTTTGCAGGTTTGTTTATTATTGTCGCCGGTGCACAACATGCGCTTATTACGCCTAACACCATGACTGCCGTCGGTAAATGGCATCTTGATCAGGTTCCGATACTCAGTGCGTTGACTGCGTTATTGTCGAATCTGGTCAGTAATGTCCCAGCAGTACTCGTGCTCAAACCATTCGTCGAGGTTCTAAAGAACCATGATAAGGCATGGTTAGTTATCGCAATGGCGTCAACGCTGGCCGGCAATTTCACGATCCTCGGGTCAATCGCTAATCTGATTGTGGTTCAAAAGGCAGCTGCATCTGGCGTAGTAATTAGTTTTTGGGATTATTTTCGCGTTGGTGCACCATTGACTGTTATCACTCTTGTCATTGGAACATTGTGGCTTTGGTTATGAGATCGGAACAGAAATATCATACCCGTTAATACGATCCACCTCTATATATAGCTGATGCAAGATCCGCTTTAAGAGAACAAGAAGGAAGTGTTGGTGAAACAGTGAGGTGATCGCTGATGCCGGTAACCTCCATTAAAAAGCTAAAACTGCGGTACACGTTCTTGCCACAACATAGCGAATTCATAACATGCAGTTAACGCGATAATAAAAATGTAAGAATGTATTTTCAACTCTTATTTTGGCAATATTTTTATTGCCTTAAATACACCATCTTCCGAACACGGATCACTTTTTTCAACGTTTTCAGCAACGGATAATCCCCATTCTATCCAGTCTTGTCCAAATAATTCAACGGGATGCTGGGTCCTGTCTGAACCGTTGCCACACGCAAGTGAATCAGAAGGGCAGTACTTGTCACATCCCCAGCAAATTTTTTCTGGTTTTTCTGGATGGGTGGGAAATTTTTTAGCCAATTTTTTAGCCACATAAGGAATATACATTCGCAAAGGACTGATGCCATGCGTTTGAATTAATTTAGTATTACGTCAAATATTATATCATAACACGATATTATTTTCAGTGAAATTATGAACGACCGAATCCGCCTGCCAACAATCCGCCTTGGACTCGCTATTGCGCTAAATCCGAAAAAAACATTTCGCTGATTAACATGACTGGTGGCTTATTTTTCTTAAAAATACCATCGCTGTTCACTAAGTCGATCATTTGATTCATTCCAAACTGCCTAGTTGATCATTTGGTCGGTTATGTAAGTGACATTATTTTTATTTTGCATTGCAGCATATTGGTGTGAAACCTAGTCTTTTCCCGCTTATTTCAATCATCTGTATTAAAAACATCTTTTACTTCGGCTTTACAGATCGTAAATTTTCATCCCATTCTCATGGGATGTTGCACTGCAATGCAATTTAACAATCTCGATATAAATTAATATTATCGAATTTGTGGCATAGGTTTTGCTGGCAATGACTATAAGTAAATCGATTGGGTTTAAATTCGATGCAGGTCACCGGCAGTGTAGGCAATACGCTAGTAGGTGATGCATGAATACATCCTTAATCTGAATTTATTTGAGCTGTGAATGAGCTGTAAATCAGGGAAAACTGGCATGTGACGACATGCAAGATTTATAAGTGGGATATTTTGTCCCGATAACTAAAGGAGGAGATTGTAATGGCTTTACTAACTCGGATGGATTGGTATGACATCGCTAGGAAGACCAACTGGTCGCCGACGTATGTCACGGAAAGTGAGCTTTTTCCAGCAGAACTCGCTGGTGACTATGGCTTACCCCAAACAGCATGGGAACAATACGATGAACCCTACAAACAGACATATCCTGAATATGTGAAAATTCAGCGCGAAAAAGATGCCGGTGCTTACTCCGTCAAAGGGGCACTTGAGCGCTCAAAAATTTTTGAAAACTCAGACCCAGGATGGAAGTCTGTCATTAAGGCCCATTATGGTGCCATCTCACGCGCAGAATATGCTGCGGCAAGTGCTGAGGCGCGCATGGTCCGTTTTTCCAAAGCCCCAGGCATGCGCAATATGGCCACGATGGGAACGCTCGATGAAGTGCGTCACGGTCAGATTCAGCTGTATTTCCCACATGAGCATGTTTCGAAAGACCGTCAGATGGATTGGGCGTTCAAGGCTTACGACACCAATGAATGGGCGATAATTGCAGCGCGGCATTTCTTTGATGACATCATGATGACGCGCGATGCTATCAGCGTGTCGATCATGCTGACCTTCAGTTTTGAAACGGGCTTCACCAACATGCAGTTTTTGGGTTTGGCGGCCGATGCTGCTGAGGCCGGGGATCATACTTTCGCCAGTTTGATTTCGAGCATACAAACGGATGAATCGCGTCATGCCCAAATCGGTGGTCCAGCATTACAGGTGCTGATTCAAAATGGTAAAAAAGCCGAGGCGCAGAAGAAGGTAGACATTGCTTTCTGGCGTGCTTGGAAGCTATTTTCAGCGTTAACTGGTCCGATGATGGACTACTACACACCGATCGAACATCGCAAGCAGTCATTCAAAGAGTTTATGGAAGAGTGGATCGTTGCACAGTTTGAGCGTGCACTCACTGATCTTGGACTCGATCTTCCTTGGTATTGGGATCACTTTCTTGAAGAGTTGGGCCAACAACACCACGGTATGCATCTCGGCATCTGGTTCTGGCGTCCTACCGTATGGTGGAACCCGGCAGCAGGTGTAACCCCCGTCGAACGCGACTGGTTGGAAGAGAAATACCCTGGGTGGAACGATACCTGGGGACAATGTTGGGATGTGATTATCGACAATGTAGTCGACGGCAATATGGCCATGACCTATCCCGAAACATTGCCGATGGTATGCAATATGTCCAACCTACCAATCAACTACACACCAGGTAAACAGTGGAACGTCAAGGACTTCCCACTGGAGTACAAGGGACGGCTATATCACTTTGGCTCCGAGCAAGATCGTTGGTGCTTTGAGCAAGAACCAGAGCGCTATGCTGGACATTTGAGTCTGGTCGATCGTTTTCTTGCTGGCATGATTCAGCCAATGGATCTGGGCGGCGCTTTGAACTTTATGAGCTTAGCTCCCGGTGAGATCGGGGACGATGCGCATAACTATGCGTGGGCAGATGTCTACAAGGCAATGCGGGAAATCAAAAAAGCAAGCTGAATACCACTGAAAAAATGGGGCGGTGGTCATCACCAGCGCCTCAATGACCAACCTGATATAGGAGAAGAAAATGGCTTTATTTCCCTTAAGTTCCAATTTTGAAGGCGACTTCGTGCTGCAACTGCTTCCGGTCGATACAGAAAACACCATGGATGAAGTGGCTGCCGCTGCCGCTCATCATTCCGTCGGACGGCGCGTAAGAGCACGACCTGGACAAATTCTTCGGGTACGCAAGCAAGGCAGTGAAGATTTTTTACCGCGCACGATGAAGGTGGCGGATGCTGGTTTCAAACCGACCGAAACCATTGAAATTGTCTGGGAAGCTCCCAAGCATTGAAGAGATGGGCTCGCTGTATCGCGCGGATCTTAATGATCGCCGTTCATTTTTAAAATAAAAAACGCAAATAGGAGATGTAATGACATTCAAAAAAGTATGCACCCTCGATGATATATGGGAAGGGGAAATGGAATCATTCGAGGTGGACGGACAAGAGATTTTGCTGGTCTGTGCTGAGGGTGGCGTTATCAAGGCATTTCAGGGAATGTGTCCACATCAGGATATTCCTTTGGTGGAAGGCAAGTTCGATGGCAAGACCGTGGTTTGCCGCGCACATCTTTGGCAATTCGATTCCTGCTCAGGCAAGGGGATCAATCCCTCTGATTGTGCTTTGGCTAATTACCCAGTGAAAATTGAAGGCGAAGACGTGTTGGTTGAAACCGATGGTATAGAGCCTTTATTTGCACATACCTGACATAGCATCAACTGCTTCGGCAATAAGCCGAATACAACAATCAAAATAAGGAGACAGTAATGAGCAATGCACCAGTAACTGTAAAAACACATGGCAACAACCGCGTTGGTCCTGTGATGCGAGCGGGGGAACTGGCTATGGCGGTAGCAGAGGCTGCCAGAGAAGATAACCCAGACAGAGAAATACGGATCGATGATAAACGCGCTTATTTGCGCATAGATACCGACGATGAATTAATTTTGCGACGGGAAACGATTGAACGCGCACTGGGACGCCCGTTCAAAATGAACGATCTGGAGATGGACCTGAGTTCTTTCGCCGGGCGCATCGAGACTCTTCCCGATCAGGTACGTTTTTATTTCACCAAGCATCTTTGAACATAACCCTATTTCGGCATATACCGGAAAAAACTAATCCCTAGAGGAGACACATCATGTCAGAAGTTCAAATATTGAAGCCGCTCAAGACGTGGAGTCATCTGGCGGCGCGCCGCCGTAAGCCGAGCGAATATGAGATTGTCAGTGCTAATTTGCATTATAACGATCGGGATGCCAACGCCCCATATGAACTAGATCCTAATATGTTCATGAATAGATGGTATAAAAAAAATACCTTCGGCAGTCCCTTGAAACATGAGGACTGGAACGCTTTTCGCGATCCGGAAGAGGTCGTTTACCGTAGCTACAATATGATGCAAGACGGCCAAGAGAATTATGTTTTCGGTCTGTTTGACCAGTTTAATAGCCGTGAACACGATAAATCGTTGGACCCTCGTTGGGCCGGTACCTTAGCGCGGATGTACACTCCAGCGCGTTATCTATTTCACACCTTGCAGATGGCTTCGGCTTATGTCGGACAAATGGCCCCAGCCAGTACTATTACCAACTGCAATTATTTTCAGATGGCAGACTCGTTCCGTTGGTTAAGTCATACCGCTTATCGCACCAAAGAACTCTCACTGACATTTTCAGATATGGATTTTTCTGTGGCTGAACAGACGTATTGGGAAACCGATGCAGTATGGCAAGGGTTCCGTGCATTGATGGAAAAAGTTCTCGTAACATGGGATTGGGCCGAGGCTTTTGTAGCATTAAATCTGATCGCAAAGCCGGCTATTGAGGAAGCGGTGTTGCGTAAATTGGGCGAATCAGCCCGTCATAATGGCGACATGCTGCTCGGCCAGTTGAATGACGCGCAATGTATTGATGCGGCGCGGCACCGTCGCTGGGCGGCGTCCCTGACCAAGATGGCACTTGAAAATCCGGCTAATGCCGAAGTCATCAAGGGCTGGATTGCCAAATGGGAACCATTGGCCGATAACGCAATTGATGCTTATTGTAATGCATTGCCTGATGTGACTAACGCGGCAGAATCAGCAAAACAGGCGACACGCGAGTTCCGCCGTTCGCTGGGACTGTAAGCGACGAAAGCACCGAAGGTGTCACGTGATGGCACCTTCGATTCCATCACACACAAATGAAAAGGATCTATTTATGACTCAAGCCAGAATATGGATCAACGGTGAGGAGAAAGCATTCGATCAAGATGGGCAAGACACGATCTTACGTGCCGCGTTACGGGCAGGTGTCGGTTTTCCTTACGAATGCAACTCGGGCGGTTGTGGTAGTTGTAAGTTCGAGCTACTCGAGGGCGAAGTTGACAATCTTTGGCCTGATGCACCGGGCTTAACTGATCGCGATCGACGTAAAGGTCGTTTGCTGGCCTGTCAATGTCGCGCCAAAACAGATCTGCGCATTCAAGTCCGGACTGGAGCGGAATATCACTCACCAATCCAATCCAAACGGATGCGTGCCAAATTTATTTCCATGCATGAGGTATCGCATGACATTCGTGAATTTCGTTTTTCTGCCGAAGGACCCGCCACTTTTCTGGCCGGTCAATACGCGATGTTGGCGATTCCCGGTGTCAGTACCCCCCGTGCTTACTCCATGTCAAACATCAGTAATGACGAAGGGGAATGGCATTTTCAGATTCGTCGCGTTGCCAAAGGTGCGGCAACCGATAAGTTGTTCCACCATCTGCACATAGGAGAAGAAATTGAAATTGATGGCCCTTATGGTCTGGCCTATCTGAGAACCGAGAGTCCCCGCGACATCGTCTGCGTAGCAGGTGGTTCCGGTTTGGCACCGATGGTGTCGATTGCCCGCAGTGCCGCACGCTCTGGCATGCTGAAGACGCGCCAACTGCATTTTTTCTACGGCGGCAGAACCGTGCGCGATATTTGTGGTGAAACGTATCTGTGCGATCTTCCGGATAGTGGCAAGAACATCCATTTTCATCCGGTAGTCTCTCTACCCGATGATGAATCCAGTGCATTGTGGCGTGGTGAAACAGGCTTTGTCCATGAATTAGTCAGGCGTGTTCTCGGGGATTCGTTACCCAATTGTGAGTTCTACTTTGCAGGTCCACCGCCGATGACACAGACGCTACAGGAAATGTTGATGATGAGTTTCCATGTACCTTTTGAGCAAATTCATTTCGATCGTTTCTTTTAAACGTTAGTGTCAACGTTTTATTCTTATTGCATTAAAAACTCATGCTAAATGTCATTTTACATTTGGCATTGGTGCGAACCATATACTTATTATAAATAAAATAAAGGAGACATAACATGAAGTCAAACTTCAAGGTAGTGCGTGCTGTTACGCTTGCTTGTCTGGGGTCAGCATCACAACTGGCGCACGCCACAGATGCGTTTGAAATGGAAGGCTACGGGCCAATCTCGCGCGCTATGGGCGGGGCAGCGACGGCATTGAATATCGGTGCTGCGGGCATGATGAATAATCCGGCGACACTGTCATTGATGGACCAAGGATCGGAAATGCATCTGGGTCTGGATCTGATTACGACCAATATTAATGTGCAAGATTTGGCAACCGGACAAAATGCCTCTTCGAATAATCACAATAATAATCGTGGCCCTTATTTTGCGCCAGAGGCGGCTTACACTTATCACAATGGCCCACTGGCCCTCGGGATTGGCGCGTTTGCGCAAGGCGGATTGGGAACCGAATATGGTACTAGCAGTTTTTTGTCCACGGCTACTGGCGGCTTGGCTACTGGGTTAGGAAATTCGAGCCGCCTCCTAGTATTGAATATTCCAATCGCTGCAAGTTACCAAATCAGTGACAGATTGACTGTGGGTGCAAGCCTAGAGGCGATATGGCAGGGTTTAAACCTCGATATGTTACTTGGTGCCGATCAGATAGGTTCGCTGATTGGCTCAGGCCGAGCGAACGGAAACCTGATCCCAGTGCTGGGTGGTTTGCCGGATTTACGCGGTGCGCAATTGAGTATGACTAAGAATCAGACGCTGGGCAGTGGGGTGGATGGATGGGGTTGGGGTGGACGTATAGGGATGACCTATAAGCTGTCGAACGAGACTATTCTGGGTGCCGACTATGCGCTGGAAAGTAAAGTGAGTGACATGAAAGGGCAGGCGATACTCACGGCTGTTGATGGGATTGCGGGACAGATTCCTCTGCAAGGTACGATCGTGGTGCGTGATTTTCAAATGCCGGCCAAGTTGGATGTTGGCTTGAGTCAGCGATTGAGCGATCAATGGATGATGGCTGCCGATCTTTCGGAAGTATTTTGGCGCCATGCGATGCAGAATATTAACGTTGGCTTCGTGTCAGATACGGGAGGTAATTTGAATATGCTACTTCCACAAAACTACAAGAATCAGACGATTTTATCTCTGGGTGCAGCCTATCAAACTGGAAACTGGACCTTGCGTGGCGGTGCTCGTATCGCTACTCAGGCATTGCCTTCAAATACACTCCTCGCCGTTATTCCGGCCACTCCCACCAAGCACATCTCGGCAGGTTTTTCCTACGCAATTTCAAGCCAAAGCCATGTTGATTTGGCTTACTCGCATGCGTTTAAAGACACAATGGACAACACAAGTTTGCCAAACACCTCGGCGCCAATACAGGTTAGTACGTCAGAAAACAATATGACGCTTGCATACGTTCACCGATTTTAAGCATTAAAACAACTCCCCGTTCGACGGGGAGGGCGTCAACGTCGTTGAGGAGTGAGTGATTTATTCTTTCCGTGCGAACATGGAATCAATAGGCTACACGACGCTACACTGAAGCCACTATAACGGTCAGTTGCAGTTAATTCTGGTTTTGCGCCGATGGCACAAGTAATGGGTACTACAGACTTTATTGCTCGATATGAAATTGATCAAGCCTCAGCGCTGATCGCTCTTAGCTGCAAAATTGCAACATTAATCAATTATCATCTTAAAAATGTATAAGTTCTAATTTTCTCACACATGCTGTCTTACACCGGCATGCCCGACTTTATAACGGCGAGCGGCCCGAATAAGTCCATCATCTTCTGGTTGGCGGCTCGGTCGTTAGCTGCCGTCACTCTGCTGACTGTTGCCATC
>Ga0302155_10000898_pt1 | contig 22206 bp, 22 predicted proteins | sample I_Bog_N3_1_FD_193508 | JGI IMG/M metagenome (GOLD analysis project Ga0302155, IMG submission 193508) | Peat permafrost microbial communities from Stordalen Mire near Abisko, Sweden - I_Bog_N3_1 | ecosystem: Environmental > Terrestrial > Soil > Wetlands > Peat | place: Sweden: Abisko, Stordalen...
TGAGCCGACACGCTATTCGCGTGATGAACATCGCCCCTGGCAACAGACATAAATTCTTACCCTCGGTCTCAAACCGTTGAAGACACGCTTACGAATCTGCGCTCACCTCTAGGGAGGCGACACATGCCTGCGATTATCCGCCTTGCTGTACCGGAAGACGCACAACTCTTGCCCGCCATTGAAACCTCCGCAGCTCAAGCATTTCGCATGATTGACGAGTTGAGTTGGCTGGCTGAATCGCCTCCGATGTCCATCGAACGTCATAGCCAACTCATTGCGCTATCGACATGTTGGGTTGCACTTGATGCTGGAAATCGGCCACAAGGATTTCTCAGCGCTGAGCGCCATGGCAGTGTTCTTCACATCTATGAATTATCAGTGATGCCATCGATGCAAAGACAAGGTACAGGGCGGCATCTGATTGAGGCAGCGAAGGATTATGCGCGCTCAAGCAGACTTAGTTTCGTAACGCTTACGACATTCACAAACGTGCCATGGAATGCACCATTTTACTCCCGCATAGTCTTTCAGACTAAAGCCACCACAGACCTAGATCAGAGGCTAGCGGCGAAATTGAGTGAGGAGTACGAGCACGGATTCGCTCCGGAAAGTCGGTGTGCCATGGCATGGTCAGTGACTTAAATACAAAACCTTCAGGCCTCTAAGCCTCAAGCAAAGGAAGGTGTGTTTGTAGTGCAATAGCAGGTCGGTGTATGGGTAGATTTTTTGTTGGCTCAACTCAAGGCTCTGCTGCCTCTGCAGTGACATAGGAGGGGACATGGCAGGTCGCGCATCCCGCCTGATGGAACAAGGCTTTGCCTCTGAGGGTTTGAGGCGTAGCGACGTCTCTGCGCATGGGCACCGCGAGGTTACGCGTGTAGAACAGGATACTGGCCAAGATGCTGTCACGGACCTCTGGGGTGCCCCCGTTCATGGCTTGTTGGCAAGCAGTCTGTAAGCGTCTGGCAGATACACCTTGTCAGCAATATGAAGGCTGCCTGCTGGCGCCGATGCTGAGTTGATCCAGTTACCGAGATTTCATTGACCCAGTTTGACTCCTCGTAAATTATTATCTGTGCTGGTTTTTTACATGTCTGGATATGGGGCAGTCTTGCGTAGGCAATGGGATCAATACGGGGTCAGCGTCAATAACCCAGATCACAATTAGCGAAAAGCATGGGGCTTTTGTGTGTGTATGAGTGTGTGTGGGCGAATGGCAAGTCCGAATGAATAGCAAGTAGTCCGAGTTGGAAGCGTAGCGATTAAAAAAAACGAAATTCTCAAAAAAAAACGAAAAAAATTATAAAAAAAAGCAAAAAAACATCGTTTTTTATTGACGGATGAAAATCGCACCCACAGAATGTCTAAATGATATCACTAATTTGTGTTAGCAAATCTTACTAAGTACTGAGCCTGCGAAGGCGAAGATGGCTATTTCTTTCGGCTGCGCGATTATAAATTACCGGCAACCTACTTAGGTATTTATATAAAATGACGTGTGTTTCTACATCTGCTGGAAGGAGGTTTTATGGCTCTCGTTAAATCGCCGCAACATGGCCAAAAGTCTGTAACCGTAAGTTCCACACGACCTCTTGCGGCCTCGCAGGATGTAGAGCGTCAGAGACGATATGCCAGAACGCTGGCAAAACAGCAGCAGGCGGCAGAACGGGTTGCTGCGGCGACAGGCCAGCTGGCATCTGGTATTAACGAAGCCGCCTCGGCCGCCGAAGAGTTGAAACGCGCATCCGAGCAAATTGCTGCCGGCGCGGAGCAGGCTTCCAGCGCAGCTCAGGAGTCGATGTCGGCTTTCCACCAGGTTACCGAGGCAATTACCCGGCAGTTGGAAAGTGTCGAACAAAGTCAGGCGCGTACCGAGGCTGCGCAGAGTCTGATTCAGAGAACCAGTGAAGACATTAGTCAATTAGTGATTAATGTGGGTGTAGCAGCGCAACGACAAACTGCATCCGTTGAGATGGTCGAAGAGTTGGAAAGACAAGCGGCTAACATTGGCGATATTGTTAAGGCTGTTGTGCGTATTGCTGACCAGACCAACTTATTGGCACTCAATGCTGCGATTGAAGCGGCGCGTGCCGGCAAGCATGGAAAGGGTTTTGCGGTGGTGGCCGATGAAGTTCGGACATTGGCAGAAACTTCTGAAAAGAGTGCCAAGCAAATCCAGGAGTTAGTCGGGCAAATCCAGAGCGAAGTTAATACCATCTCCAGTGGGATCAACACTTCAGCGAAAACGGTTCAAAGTGAGGCCGATAAGGGCAAGGTAATTACTGTCCAGCTTGAGCAGATTCGCGTGGAGTCTGTAGAGATCGTTAGTGGTATTCAACAAATTGCCGCCGGGGCTCAGCAGTCCAATACAGCGGCACGTCAGGCGTTGAGGGGGGCAGAAGAGATTGCTGCGGCAGCTGAAGAACAATCCGCGGCCGCTGAGGAAATGGCAAAGACCGTCACCGAGCAGTCTTCTGCCTTGGCGCAATGTGAACAGACCGCGCAGAGTCTGTCCGAACTCGCAGAGGACTTGAAGAACGCTACCGACGTTGCCAGAAGCTCCGAAGATGTTGCCTCAGCCGCCGAAGAGTTGTCATCCGCCGTACAAGAAATCAACCGGGCAGCCTTGCAAATAATGACAGCTATTGGGCAGATTCGGACCGGTGCACAAACGGCGGCGGCGGCGACTGAAGAGTCCTCCGCGGCTAATACGCAAATCGAAAAAGGTCTGGAAATTGCGCAGAAACGCGCAGCCATCAGCGTAGAAAAAGTGGGTCTCATACTTGGATTACTGGGTACCAATAAACAAGCGGTAGATGAGTTGATTTGCGGTATTAATCTGTCAGTTGAAGACACTTACAACAGCATCAAGCAGGTCAAAAATCTTGAGCAAGTATCAAGACGCATAGACAAAATAGTCGAAGCGATTACGACCGTTTCCATTCAGACAAATATGCTCGCGGTCAATGGATCTATCGAAGCCGCGCGGGCGGGGGAGTTTGGTAAAGGATTTGTCGTCGTGTCGACGGATATCCGTAATTTGGCCCGGGACTCTGCGGAAAATGCCGACCGTATCAAAGACTTGGTCAAGGCCGTGCAGGATCAGATTACCGCTGTCAGCAGCTACCTTGCGGAGATTGCGCGTTCGGCTGTCACAGAAGCGGAGCAGGCTCGAGTGGCCAATCTCAGCCTGAATCAAATAGAACTGGATGTGCAGCAAGTCAATGAGCGCACTCGGGAAATCATGATCGCGGCGGACGAGATCACAGCGGCCATGTCAGAGGCCAACAAAGGCGTTGAGCAGATATCTGCTGCCTCTCAAGAGGCAGAAAAAGCAGCTACTGAGGCGGCCGGAGCGGCTGAGCAGCAGTCCAAGGGCGCGGAAGAGTTGGCGGCGGCAATCGAAGAGATTGCCTCTTTGGCTGATGAACTGCAGAGCATGTGAGGAAATGCGTCATGCCAGAAGAAGTGCTCGAAAATTCTGAAGAGGCGCTGCTCGATGCTGTACCTGGCACTCGACAGTATGTGACTTTCCTAGTGGGAAGCGAAGTGTTTGCTGTGGATATGGAGCCGATCCAGGAAATCATCCGTATGCCGGATGTTATACGCGTACCGCTCGCTCCCGCATCAATGGAAGGGCTGTTCAATCTACGAGCAAAGGTACTGCCGATTATTTCCCTGCGCTGCATGTTGGGTTTTGCGCGCCAGGAACAATCTGATTCGACGCGGGTACTGATTCTCGGGAGCGAACAGTCCTTGGGGTTCATTGTTGATCGGGTTGCCAGTGTCATCAGCGTTGATCCTGAAACGATCGAAAATATCAAGGGAACAGAAGCAACACAACATGCGCCTTTTCTTTCAGGTGTTATCAAGGATTCCGGCAGTTTTCCGCTGGTCATGGTGCTGGATTTCACTCGTTTGACCAGTCAGGGGGGCAACGAAATCACACGGCTTGCTCGCATTGGTAATTCTGATGTACCCGCTGATTCAGCGTTGAGCGTGCAGGAGCAGGAGCAGGAGAGCGATGAAATGCAGCTGGTGAGTTTTACAGTTGCGGGACAGGAATATGCGGTCGACATTGCTCGGGTACAGGAAATAGTGCAGGTACCCGAACTTGTTGTGCAAGCGCCCAATTCGGCTGCGCATATAGTTGGGCTCATCACTTTGCGTGAGCGCGTCTTGCCCTTGGTGTCGTTGCGTAGCTTGTTCAACCTCCCTGCGCCCTCAATGGATGAAAGCAGTCGCATCGTTGTAATTACTGCAGGTTCCGGTGTGGTGGGGCTGGTTACGGACAATGTTGCAGAGGTGCTGCGGGTCCCAAAGTCGCTAATAGATGACATGCCTAGGATGTTGGCCAAGGACAGCAAGTTGAGTGATATCGGCCAGATCTGTCGGCTCTCAGAGGGCAATCGACTTGTCTCTATCATAATCACCGAGCACCTGTTTCGGAATGCTCAGCTCGAAAATGCGCTTGAGACTTGCGAAATCAAGAATCAGGAAGCCCATGCAGACCCGATCGACGAAGACAGCAATGATGATGAACAACAGATTGTTGTGTTCCTATTGGGTGACGGAGAGTTCGGTGCGCTTATTGAAAGTGTGCAGGAGATTGTCCGCGTACCGGAGGAGCTGACGCAGGTGCCAAAAGCGCCTCCCTTCGTCGAAGGTGTTATTAACTTGCGAGGGAGCGTGCTTCCGGTGATCAATCAAAGGAAGCGTTTAGGTCTTCCTACCGGGGAGCGTACCGACCGCCAGCGCATCATTGTCTTATTGCTCGACGGTGTCCGTAAGGGCTTTGTTGTCGACGCGGTCACTGAAGTTCTCAAGGTTTCAAAAAGCGCGATTACCCAATCCCCCTGCTCGTTCGGTAAGCCCTCTAGATTGCTCACGCAGGTGGTGAACCTTGAGCATCAGAAGCGTTTGGTGCAACTGATCGACTTCGCCTGTCTGACGCAAGGCGATGCCGCTTCAGTGGTCGAGTCGATAGATCATCACTAACGGAGGGCAAGTAATTGACGATCAAGTTGCTCATTGTTGATGACTCGGCGCTGATGCGTCGGCACCTGACGACTATATTCACAACGCAGGGTGACTTCACCATTCAAACCGCTCGAAACGGACAGGAAGCAGTGGAGCAGAACCAACAGTTTCTGCCGGATGTGATTACCTTGGACATAAATATGCCCGAGATGGATGGTCTGACGGCTCTGGCCTTGATTAATGCGACTCGGCCTGTGCCGGTAGTGATGTTTTCATCACTGACCGAGGAAAGCGCGCTTGCCACTTTCGAAGCGTTGGCGTTGGGCGCCATAGACTATCTCGCCAAACCGGAGGGTACGATTTCAATATCGATTGAAGCAGTCGAGAACGAGATTGTCAGAAAAGTGCGGGCAGCGGCAGGCGTGCGAATAAAGCCGCGCGCAGCCAAATTGCTAGAAAAAGTAGCGCTGCCTCGCAAGGAGTGCGGCCCGGAACGGCACACGCATTCAGCACTTCGATCGGGTAATGAAACGGCAATGGAAGGCTTGGTGATTATCGGCGTTTCCACGGGCGGTCCCGGGACGCTGGAAGAGATTCTGCCATTGCTGCCTGGTGATTATCCGTTTCCAGTGATAGTTGCCCAGCATATGCCCAGAACGTTCACCGGGCCCTTCGCCAACCGCCTGAACAAGATGTGTGCGTTACAAGTGTGCGAAGTCGATCGACCGCTTCCTTTGATGCCCGGGCACATTTACATCGCTCGCGGTGGCGCCGACAGCCTGATCGCACAACGGGGGGGCGTACTCACTGTATTTTCGAGGCCGGAGTCGTCACAGCATTTGTGGCATCCATCGGTGGAGTTGCTTGGCCGATCGGTACTTGAGCATTGCCGCGCCGAGCATGTGATTGCGGTAATGCTCACGGGCATGGGAAGCGATGGAGCAGAGGCCTTTGCTGAAATCAAAAAGCAGGGCGGTCGCACTATTGCAGAAGCACAGGAAACGGCCGTGGTGTTCGGAATGCCCAAGGAACTTATTGATCGTAGCGGCGCGACCCTGACACTGCCGGCGCACAAGATTGCCACTCAACTTATAGGCTGGTCCCGGTCATAGTGCCGAGAGCAGTGCATCGTTGAAACACGTAACTGCTCGACCATCTACATTTGATTCACCGTATGGAGTCATTGGAAGAAGTTGGATCCAGGCTGATATACCCCGCGTCTGGAAACAGCGCCTTATGACGATACCCCGTGCACTCGTCACTGACCTGGCGCTGAAAAGCGTGAAGGGAATTGCATCTTGAATGACATAGCGATCAGCCGTGAAGACTTTCATGCGTTCCGAGAGTTTTTTTATCGTAAGACGGGTATACAGTTTGAGGACAGTAAGCGCTACTTTGTTGATAAACGTTTGATTGAACGAGTCAAGGCTACCGGTAGCGTCAGTTTTCGCAACTATTTCATGCAGGTGCGTTTTCAGAGCAGCGGCGAGGAATTGCAGGCGCTGACTAATTTAATGACGGTTAACGAAACTTATTTTTTTCGTGAGGAGTACCAATTCAAATGTCTGGTGCGATCAATGTTGCCGGAAATCATTGCGACCAAACCGCCCGGCTCACTGTTGCGCATCTGGTGTATTCCTTCGTCCTCGGGTGAGGAGCCTTACTCGATAGCGCTCTACGTGACAGAGTTTTGGTCTGATATTGATAAGTGGGATGTTCAATTAATTTCCTCCGACATCGACACTGATATGTTGAATAAAGCGCGGGCAGGGCGTTATGCCGCGCGCTCGGTACAAAATTTGCCACTGGATGTACTCAATAGGAAATTCAAGAAAACGCGTGAGGGTGAATATTTGATAGATAAGGTTTATCGCCAGAGTGTCGAGTTCACCCGTGTCAATCTCAACGAGCCAGGGGATACAAGAAACTACCGTGACTTTGATGTAATTTTCTGCCGAAACTTATTGATTTATTTTGATGATGTTTCTCGCCGAAAAGCCGCAGATGTCTTATTTGATGCGCTTGTGCCCGGCGGCTTCATTTGTTTGGGGCATTCAGAGTCAATGAGTCGTATCACTTCAATTTTTCGAGTGCGAAAGTTCCCCGATGCGATTGTGTATCAAAAACCGGAAATATGATTGTGCGCGTGTTCTAAGCGCATTAGCGGCACCAGGTTATTGCTCGGAACGGGAGAATATACATGACACCTTTGCTTCAGCAGTTCATCCAGGAAGGCCAGGATTTGCTTCAAGCCATTGGCGAAAAGTTAATGGCACTGGAAACGTCTCCCGCGGATACCGAGTTGATGGGTGAGTTGTTTCGTTCGGTCCATACGTTGAAAGGCAACAGCGGTTTGTTCGACTTTCCGGAGATGACCAGAGTCTTACACGCCGCAGAAGACTTGATGGACGCCGTGCGGGATGGGCGAGTGTATTACTCGACAGCGCTGGCGGACCGTTTGCTCGACGCAACGGATTTTGTCAGCGTGCTGCTCGACGAAATTGGAGCCGATGACACGACCAGCGCAACACACGTGACCCGTTCCCATCAGATCGCCGGTTTGATACGGGAGTTGCTCCCCACTGTGCCTGGGGACGAAGCGGTGAGCCAATGCAGTAGCGTCTCTGATGACGCCGCAGTTGATATTCAGGCGCACGTCCTGGCATTTTGCGAAGAGGACAGGGCTGCGGCATGGCGCGCTGCCTCCAAGGGTTCTGCGCTGTTCGTTGCGATCTACCGTCCGGATACCGATAGCTTCTATAAGGGCGAAGACCCTTTTTACAGCGCACGTCATACACCGGGGCTGATAGCCGGAAAAGTGGTCGCGCGCGCGCCCTGGCCACCCCTCGCAACACTCGACTGTTATCAATGCATGCTCGAGTTTCGAATGCTGCTTGCGTTGCCACGCTGTGAGCTCGAAGAACACTTTCGCTACACCCCTGAGCAAGTGGAAATTATTGCAGTGGCGCCTGTCGCACTGATCGTGCCAGACGGCGACCGTTGCGGCAGTCCAGCACCTGCTGCGTTTATCAATGAAGCCATTGAACTGCTAAATAAAAAAGACCTGGCGCGATTGCATGATCTCGCTTGGGCAATGCTGCAGCTTTACCCGCCGGAACAATGGCCGGCGTCGTTACTTCGCTGGGTACTTCTGATCAACGAAACCGCACCTCAGGCAGCTGGGCTGATGCAGGCTTTGATCCTCGCCCTTGAACGTCTCGAGTTGCCTGATCTGACAGGCTTGCAGGTAATCAACCCATCCCAGGCCCCCGATAGCGGCTCATCTCACATCGATTTTGTTGGAGCCCATAGCCATCCCCCTACATCTACGACTAGCGATGCGCAGGAGCCGGCTAAAGTCGACCGCCCCAATGAGGGCGGGGTCAATGGCAAACTGTTAAAAGTCGATCAGGCAAAAGTCGATCTATTAATGGACTTGATCGGCGAGATGGTCGTTGCAAAAAATGCGCTCCCCTACCTGGCCAACCGCGCCGAGAGCGAGTTTGGTGTACGGGAACTTTCACGGGATATAAAAACGCTGTACGCGGTGATCAATCGCATCGCTGAAGATATGCAGCACACCATCATGCAGGTGCGCATGACCCCGATATCGTCGATCTTCCAGCGCTTCCCCCGCCTGGTTCGCGATATTTCACGAAGGCTCGGCAAGCAGGTCGAGTTGATTATGGAGGGAGAGGCCACCGAGGCGGACAAGAATATCGTCGAGGCACTTGCCGAGCCGCTGATACACATCGTGCGCAACAGCCTCGACCATGGGCTGGAAACACCTGAGGTCAGGTCACGTTTAGGGAAGCCTTCCACAGGGACCCTCAGCATTCGCGCGCGTCAGGAACCGGATCGGTTCATCGTCGAAATCAGTGATGACGGTCAAGGTATCGACCCTTCCAGAATAAAGCGCAAAGCCTTCGAAAAAGGGCTAATTGACCAGCACCAACTCGAACGTCTATCCGGCCAACAAGCGTTGAATCTAATCTTCGCCGCTGGTTTTTCAACGGCAGAAGTCGTGACAGATCTTTCCGGCCGCGGTGTAGGGATGGACGTGGTCAAAACCGCAATCGACAAACTCGGTGGTTCGGTAGAGCTGTCCAGTGAAATGGGGCGTGGCACGACACTGCGGTTAACGTTGCCGTTATCCATGACGATCAGCAGTGTCATGATCATTGAAGCGGATCAGCAGATATTTGGTGTGCCGATGGAGGGCGTGGTTGAAACGGTAAGAATCAACAGCCAAGACATACACACTATTAAAGACAAGAAAACAGTGATTCTGCGTGATCGGGTCGTGCCACTTGTCAGTTTGCATTCACTGCTGTCACTGACTGCCGAGCCTCGTGTTAACGAGGAGGGTGAGTTGGCGGTATTGGTTATAAAAGTCAACCATGAAGTAGTGGGGTTATTGGTGGACTTTTTTAACGAGGTGGTGGACGTCATTCTCAAGCCTTTGCCGGGCGACCTCGAACAACTCTATTGCTATTCGGGAAGTGCATTGCTCGGGGATGGTTCCGTTCTCATGGTGCTCAATCCCAAGGAGTTGTTGTCATGAGTATTGTATATGAGAAGAACAACGCCACGTTTACCGGTTTCATCAGTATTGAAGAAGCCGATCAACTGCTGGTTTGGGCGAACGCCAACCCCCGGGGCAAACTTGACTTTGAAAACTGTGAACATCTTCATAGTGCAACTCTGCAAATATTAATGGCCGCGGCGTCTTTGAGGGTGCTCTGCTGGCCATCGGATGTTTCGTTTGCCTTATGGCTCAAGGGTGCATTTATCGTATCGGGTGAGGGTTAACAACATGGCTAAAATGATCTTTCTGATAGATGACTCCAGTGTGATGCTTGCCAGCGTCAAACAAAATCTGGAAATCGCAGGGTTTACTGTAGAAACCGCCAAAGATGGTCTGGAAGCTTTTCAACGGGTCAAAAGTGGACTTAAACCGGACTTGATTATCACCGATATAAATATGCCAAACATGAATGGCATCGAGTTCATTCGAAATGCACGCACGGTACTGCGGTTTACGCCGATTCTTGTGCTGACCACTGAGAGCCAGACGGCTAAACGTGATGAAGCCAAGAAACTAGGGGCTACCGGTTGGCTGGTGAAACCGGTCAGTGGCGGCGACTTGCTCAAGGTAATCAAACAAGTAGTACCGGGCACTTGAGGCAGGGGGGATCCACATGAATCATGTCGCAGACTCAAAACACCGTCTTGAACCGCGACTGCGCCGGTTGTGTCATGGTGCAATGGTTGGGCCTCTTATCATCGGGTTGTGCGCGATAGCATCTGTGTGGCTGCAACCCGGCAACTTCGAGCTGTTCGGATGGGGAGTCGCGGTTCTCTGTCTGGTGGTATGTATACTCCTGCGCGTATGCGCAAGGGCCGTTGAGATGGCGTCGACTCAACTGTTTGCGTCTTTGGAGCAGTCGACGGCAGCGGTGTCCGAGTCGCAGCGTTGGTGCCAGCAACTGGCGGAGTTGATCAATACCGATCAGCAACTTGAAAGAGCCGTGCAAAAAAATCTCGATGATGTAATTCACATCACAGACGATGCCTCGCATCACATTATCGCGCGCGTTGGAGGCTTGGCGACAACGGCGAACCAACTGGTTGAATACCTGGAAAAAGCCAAGTTCGGCGGTAACCTGGAAGAGGAGATCAAGGAGCGTTCAAACTCTGTCGAAAACCTTGTGCGCATGTTAAAGGGCAGGCTTGAGTCTGACCTTGAAAAAGTTTTCAGCATGACTCAGAGCATTCTGACCATGACAGGCAAGGTCGGCGTGATATCCACCATTGCAGACCAGACCAACTTACTCGCGCTCAATGCGGCGATCGAAGCAGCCCGCGCCGGCGATGCCGGGCGAGGCTTCGCCGTGGTTGCCGGTGAAATTCGCAAGCTTGCTCAGGATGCCGCAAGTGCTGCACAAGACATTGAAAGTTCAATGTTGAAGGCGCGTACGGCACTGGAAGAGGGCTTCGATGAGGGGTACCGCAAACGGGTGGAAAGTGATACCCGTGAGGCACAGGAAGTGCTTGAAACCATCCAGAAACTTGGAGGGAACTATACGCAAACGCAAGAGTTCTATAAGGCATTGATGGACGTTATGACCGAATGCAATGCCGAGCTTGTGCAAGGTATTAGTGCACTGTTGGGGGATGTTCAGTTTCAAGATGTGATCCGGCAGTCCATAGAACGCATGCAGACGGTACGGCGTCAGCGCGACGACATTTTTGCACGGACAGCAGACCAATTGGGTGCCCTGGATCTGTCGGTGGTCGAACTGCCCTCGTTGAAGGACGCTTTAGACAGGTTGTGCCTTGAGTTTGAGCAAGAGGAGGCGCGTCATCGCTCGACAAACGAAGATTCGCAAGGCGCCAGTGCGTCGAGTTTAAAAATAGAGCTTTTCTAACTAGTGCGTTCGTGCGAGGGCGTTGCAAGAGCCCAGGTGTTACTCGTTGGCCCGCGTCATTCAGTGGGAGGTAAACGTAGCTTCTCGGATTTTTTTATTTGAACGGATGCTGAATGCGGAAATATTTAACTTCGGCAGCACGTCGCTGTGCCTGAGCTTTATAAATAACAAGAAGAGGGTGCACTGTTCGGACTGCCTTGCTTGCTGATTAATGAGGGAGATCAAAGTAATGATTTGCGGGCACTCGGATATTATTATTAGTGATGTGGATTCTGCGCAAGCACACTTCTCCGCCAACAATTCGTCAGCTAATATACGAGCGGGAAAAAATGGCTTATTTAGTTATCGAAAGAAAATTTGTTTCATAGGTGATTTTTTCGTCAGTTCCTCCTACACATCAAGTGGGTGGGGGTTTGACATGATAAATGAAGCTGATGGCTTTATGCTATCCCTCCCAAAGTGTGGCTTGAGTGAGTGGGTGACGAAAACAGAAAAACTCAACCATACAACTGGTTCCGTTTTAGTATTGGATAGCCGACTGATAACGTCTGGAAAGTTTTCCATGGGGGCACAAAACAATACTGTATTCGTGCCTAACGACGTATTGACTGATGAGATTTCTATGCTTTTAGGGGTTCCCGCTACTCAGCGAATCAAGTTTCAGAACCATCAATATTTCAACGGAGAAACTATTGCGCTCTTGTATAACATAATTACGTCGATCTTGCTAGGCGCCACGGGTTCTGCACCGCTCCTAAAAGCACCACTTGCTATTAAAAATCTCCAGCAAGCTTTGATTATCACTATGCTTCACGTATTGCCAAATAACTACTCTAGATTTCTTCTGGATGATTCGACCATATTTCCACCAACTCCAAAGCTCATAAAGTCAGCCATTAGTTATATTGTGCAGAACTCAGCTAAACCTATCACTCTGGGAGATATTGCAAGACATTCGGCGGTGAGTATACGTGCACTGCAGTTGGGTTTTAAAAAGTATCGAGGTGTTACACCTCTTGAATATATTCGGGGGGTAAGGTTGGAGAACGTATATCACGCGCTTATCGACCCATCCAATATATTTACTCCTAAGGAGCTGGCACTCAAAGCAGGCTTTACTAACTTTTATCTATTTTCAAAGTATTTTCATCAAAAATATGGCGTTTTACCCGATAAAATTATGTGGCGCGATAAGCTCTTCGCTCCTTATCTCAATAATGAGGAATAGATTTTCAGAGTTGTCGTAAATTGGTCAGCACTCTCGGCAGAAGCTGATTAGCCGCAGGTGGAGAGGTATCGTGAAGGAAGCGACCCTAGATAAGAAAAGTAATGGATGAGTGTTGGCGGCGATGCTGAGTTGATCCAGTTGCCGAGATTTCACCGACCCAGTTTGACTCCTAGTGAATTATTATCTGTGCTGGATTTTTGCAGGTTTGGAGATGGGGCGGTCTTGCGTAGGCAATTGGATCAATTAGGGGGCAGCGTCAACAGGCTAAACAAAAGGACATCGCGCTAAGATGTCCTTTCAATTTCGTGGCCCCTTTTTATGCAATTAGCAAAGGCGATTTTGCCCAGGAGTTTCCTTGACTAGGAGAGCGGGGCTTTCTGATGGTCACGACGTTTAGAGAGCGGTCCGATCGATGCCGTTACCGACTCGCAGAATGTCAGCCATTACCGAAATAGCGGTTAGGTCTTGTGCCTCGGCAGCATTCCAGCGGTGGAAGGCCAACATTGCTCGGTATGAGTAAACGCGGAGATGCGTATTTGCGAACCTTGATGATTCATGGCTCACGCTCAGTGATCTACCGGGCCGGCCAAAAAAATGATCCCGAGAGCTGGCTGATCAAGTTAATCAAGCTGCGCAATATCAATGTGGCTGCCGTAGCCTTGGCCAACAAAACGGCCAGGATCGTTTGGGCTTTATTGGCTCACAAAAGCGAGTACCAACCTGATTACCAACATTCGTTGAGAGCTGCATAAACGAGTCGTCAGAGTTTCATCGACGTAGATCACACCATCGATTGCACAGGCAATCACTTAGTGATGGCAAGATAGGTAAGACCGTGGTCGGTACAGCCCTCGCCGGACGAGGCACCTAGAGTGCGTGTAAGCGATTGAGGCGCTGACCAGCAGAACCCATCAGGGACAGCGAGCACGTCTCGCGGTAAAAGTCCGAATGTACGGGTGCAATCTTTACCTTCAAACCGTTTCTAAATGAATGCTTGGCAAGCAGGGGGCGTCCATGTACGTCTGGCCAACACACCTTCCTGACCCCAACGCGAAAGGTGATGGTGTTCACCTGAATAAGTGGACACCATTTCTACACGAGTGAAGTCAGGCAGGGCCATGATCGATTTCCTTGCTAATGGCGTTGATCTGTTGTGCAGCGAGGTCGTCCAGGTTTTTCAGGGCCTGGCTGAGATTTGACAGCCAGGTCGATACATCGACGAAGCACAGCGCATCGAGCTGGAGGTAGAGCCGGTTGAGGCGATCTTTGGTGTAGTCAATGAAATGCTCACGCGTCGTTAGGGAAACTTCGTCACGGTTGTCGCCGACGATGATCTCGAATTGGGTCGTTTCATCGAGCTGGCCGACCGCCGCCGCCCCAGCCTTGGCCCCCATCCAGCCACCGATGGCTGCACCGATCAACCCGCCGATGATGGTTCCGGGGCCCGGCAGCAGCATCGTACCAAGGGCGGCACCGGCCTCAGCCCCGCCCCAACCTCCGAGCCCGGCACCCCCGGCGTTGCCGATGCCTTCGTTGCGCCGCGATTGGTAGTTGACGCTGCGCGTGCGAGGGGTAAACCCCGGTAGTGCCTTGCCGGCCGGCGCTACGCTCTGGGCTGCATGGCCCAAGTCTTCGAACTTCTGTCCGATGGCCTCGCACAGTGCCCCGGCGCACTCGGAAAATTGGCGCTCCGAGGAATAGCGAACCTCCTCCCTGCAGCGTCCCCATTTCTTCCTCCAGTGATTAAAACTCCGTTATGACGGTTACACCTGTCGTTTCGAACCGATCCATGTTCATCAGCGCGTCGATGGACTGCTCCAGGCTGATGGTTTTTCCCACGAGTTTTTCTGGCGCCAGCTTGCCGGAGGTGATCATCTCGATCATGGCGGCGTAGCGATGCGCTTGCATGCCGTGGCTACCGTAAATCTCAAGTTCGTGCGCTATGACCTTGCTCATTGGGATCGGCGGCGTGGCATGAGAGGCGAGCATCAGACCCACCTGGACATGTTTGCCGCGACGGCGCAGGTTGTTGATGGAGTTGAAACAAGTGGTTGGATGACCCAATGCATCCAGCGATACGTGGGCGCCGCCCTGAGTGATTTCCAGCACGGCTTCGGTGACGTCCGCGACGCGCTGGGCATTTACGGTGGCAACAGCACCAAGCGAGCGAGCCAGTTCAAGTTTTTCCTGGGAAATATCGATGGCTATGACGTTCGCACCGATGGCTTGCGCGATCATCACGGCAGACAGACCGACCCCTCCGCAACCGTGAACCGCTACCCACTGACCGGCGCTGACTTTGCCTTGGTCAACGACTGCACGGAACGCGGTGGCGAAGCGACAACCCAGGCTCGCAGCGGTAGCGAAGTCCATGCTCTCAGGTAGTGTGACCAGGTTCAGGTCGGCTTGATGGATGCCGACGTATTCGGCAAAAGAACCCCAATGAGTGAAGCCCGGTTGGAATTGCGTATGGCAGACCTGCTGATTGCCGCTGTTGCACTCTGCACAAGCTCCACAGCCACCCACGAACGGCACGGTCACACGGTCGCCGACCTTCCACCGCGTGACGTCCTTGCCCACCTCGGCCACGATCCCCGCGAGTTCATGGCCCGGTACATGCGGTAGTTCAATGTCCGGGTCATGACCTTTCCAACCGTGCCAGTCGCTGCGGCACACGCCGGTGCCAAGAACCTGGATTACAACACCATGGGGTTTCGGGGTCGGATCCGCCACGGTCATCAAGCGCGGCGGTTTGGAAAAGGCTTCGTAGACGACTGCTTTCATTCAAATCACCTATGTTGGGATGAGCTATGCGACGTATGTCCTGCATCCGTCGATGCGGGCTCAACTGGGTATCCGTACTGAGTTATTCGGCCTTGCGGTGTTCCTCACACTCGACTCGCTTCGAAGCGGCACGATCCAGTCATGTCCATTATGAATGAACGCCTTGAAATTACCTTTCAAGTTGCAATTGACGGAATGCAAAAATTGAAATTATTCTTCATTGATTGGTATAGTTTTGATGGGTTATTTCATGACTGAGCGGCTCGATAAAATTGATATCGAAATATCAGAGCGTCTACAGCGCGAGGGCAAGCTATCGAATGTCAAGCTGGCCGAGCAGCTTTCCCTCAGCGAAGCGTCCTGTTGGCGCAAACAACGACGTCTTGAAGAATGCGGCGTTATCGAGGGATACCAAGCTATTCTCAATCGAAAGAAACTAGGGCTAGGTCTAAAGGCCTTTGTTCAGATCTCTTGCACAGATCACAGTGAAGAAGCCACAGCTACGTTTGAGAAGATTATCCAGTCGGCCCCACAGGTACTGAGTTGCCACAACACAACGGGCGAGGCGGACTTTCTACTTGAGGTGGTTGCACGGGATTTGGATAGCTATAGCCGCTTTGTCGAAAAAGTGCTGAGGAAGCTCCCAGGCGTTTCTAGTATTCGCTCGAACCTCTCCCTACGTGAGATGAAAACCACCAATCGACTACCCGTGACCGAGCTCTTGAGTATCTGAATTCTGTTGGGGCAGGAGCCACGACCATCACCTTGACTCTGGCCTCCCGGCGAGCTGACGGTAATGATGCAGGTGATCGGAAAACTGACTGCCAACTCAACTAGGCTCAACCAGAGCTGCTCCTGACAGCACGGGCGAAGTCATGTGGCAACAATATCGTGAGGCAAGCGCCCATCAACGGCACGCGAGCAAGTAGGTTCGATGAGAGACATATCTCCATCGGCATGCTCTAGAAGAGCTACGCAGACGCTGGATACACCGGTGTCGAGAAACGCGAAGAGCATGAAAATCGTGAAGTGATCTGGCAAATCGCGGCGCGCCGCAGTACCTATTCCAAGCTGAATAAACGCGGCCCGCTCTACAAGGCCAAGCGCAAGATCGAATACTGTAAAGCTCAGCCGCGAGCAAAGGTTGAACATCCGTTTCGGGTGATCAAGAGGCAGTTTGGTTACGTGAAAGGGCGCTTTCGTGGGCTGATGAAAAACTCGGCTCAGTTGACCACGCTGTTCGCACTCTCAAACCTGTGGATGGCTGGAAAACAACTGATGGGTATGGGCGAGTTGCGCCTTTAACACGGTAGACCGGGTGAAAACGCCCTCAACACACGATGCATCGTTCGCTTTTCAGCAAATAGCGGCCCCTGTCGGGGAAATTTCGACTAGCCACCGATGTTCGGAAAGTTGATCGGAGCATCCCTAGCAGTGTTTGAATTGTGGCGGGCGTTTTTCGTTGAACGCGTTCATGCCTTCTTTCTGATCTTCGATGGCGAAGGTCGAGTGGAATAGTCGGCGCTCAAAGCGAACTCCCTCTGCTAGGCTGGTTTCGAATGCGCGGTTTACCGCCTCCTTGGCTAGTAATGTCACAGGCGCAGAATAACTGGCGATCAGTGAAGCGCACCTTAAGGCCTCATCGATGAGCATCGCGGTGGGAACCAAGCGACTGACCAGACCGCGGCGTTCGGCTTCTACGGCATCCATGGTGCGCCCGGTCAGAACCATGTCCATGGCCTTTGATTTGCCGACAAACCTTGCCAGTCGTTGGCTGCCACCGGCGCCGGGGATGGTACCGAGGGTGATCTCTGGCTGGCCGAAGCGGGCATTTTCCGCTGCAATAATGAAATCGCACATCATCGCCAGCTCGTAGCCTCCGCCCAGCGCATAGCCGGCCACTGCGGCAATGCTCGGCTTGCGAAAGGTACTCAGGCGTTCCCAGTCAAGGCTTATGAAGTCAGCCTTGTACACACCCATGTAGCTCCAATCCTTCATTAGCTTGATATCGGCACCGGCGGCGAAGGCTTTCTCATTGCCGGTAATCACCACTACGTGAGTTTCGTCATCTGTTTCCAGATGATCGAGCAGATGCGCCAATTCGGCATTCAGTCCGGCTGAAAGCGCATTCAGCACCTCGGGGCGGTTGAGGGTGATCATCGCCACACGGCCATGCTTTTCCAATAAAAGGTATTCCAGTTTCATATATCACCTGCGAGATTCAGAGCCTCGGTCAGAAGCCGCTGCGCAGGTCGCCGCTGTTGACGCTCGTCTACCGTCGCTCGAACAGCGTCAGGCGCAGTTGATCAATGCTTTGAGCCTGCTGTTGGCCGAGCCACCAAGAGCCTTGCAGGCCGAACTCGAGGGAGCGGCGCAAGTACCGCAGCCCCCTCAAAATTTCGCCATTGGCTTGCCGTCGGAGCTGGCCGAACGTCGTCCGGATATTCGTCAGGCTGAAGCCCGTCTGCATGCCGCGACGGCAGGGATCGGGGTGGCCAAGGATGATTTCTATCCGCGCATTCGTTTGTCCGGCAGCGTTGGTTTCCAGTCGATGCAGCTATCGGATTTCGGGTCCTGGGGCTCACGCCAATTTGCTATTGGCCCACAGTTGAGTCTGCCGATTTTCGAGGGTGGACGTCTGCGTGGGATGGTTAGGTTGCGCGAGGCGCAACAACAGGCAGCAGCGCTCGATTACCAGCGGGTGGTGCTGCGCGCCTGGCATGAAATTGATGACGTGCTGACCTTGTATAACGCCAGCCAATTGCGACGTGACCGACTGGCCGAAGCAGTGCGGCAGAACCGGATTGCGCTGGAAACTGCGCAACTCCAGTACGTCGAAGGGGCGGTGGATTTTGTCAACGTGTTGACGGTTCAGAGCGCCTTGTTGGCGAATCAGGAACAACTAGTGGAAAGCTCGACCGCGGTCTCGTTGGCTATGGTTGGGTTATATAAATCACTCGGTGGCGGCTGGCAGTCGATCTATCCGCTGGCAACGGCTGATGCCGGTACCTCTGATTGAGGCGCCAGGCTTTTCGAATCAATTACTGCGGACCTTGAATCCGCCTTTTGTGTTGTTACATCATCGGAGTAAGTAAGCATGAATATATCGTTGCACGGAAAGCGCGCGATCGTAAGTGGTTCCACGGCCGGTATCGGTCTGGCTATTGCTTTCGGTTTGGCCGAGGCGGGTGCAGAGGTGGTCATCAACGGGCGCAGCGAAGAACGGGTGCGCAAGGCTATTGAGCATATTCTGAGCCGACTACCAGGTGCTAGACTAATGGGTCTTGCGGCCGATCTGGGCGCCGTGGAAGGTGCGCAGGAACTGTTCTCCAAAGTCTCTAATGTCGACCATTCTGGTGAATAACCTGGGGATCTTCGAGCCCAAGGGTTTCTTTGATATTACCGATGCCGACTGGCAGCGTTTTTTCGACATCAACGTGATGAGCGCTGTGCGTCTGTCGCGTCACTATGCGCCGGCCATGGCTGACCGTGGCTGGGGGCGGGTGTTGTTCCTGTCCAGTGAATCAGCGTTGCAAATTCCGGCTGAAATGGTCCATTACGGCACCACCAAAACCGCGCTGCTGGCAATCTCTCGTGGTCTGGCGGAAACGCTGGCCGGCACCGGTGTGACGGTCAACGCGGTACTGCCGGGGCCAACGCGTTCTGACGGTGTCGGCGGTTTCTTCGCGCAGATGGCCGAAGAACAAGGCGTGCCGTCTGAGCAGTTGGAGAAGAGCTTCATCGCGCAACATCGCGCAAGCTCGCTGATCAAGCATTTGGCGACGACTGAAGAAGTGGCGAATCTGGTGGTCTATCTTGCCTCGCTTCAAGCTAGCGCAACCACCGGTGCGGCGATGCGTGTCGATGGTGGCGTGGTTCGCTCCATCGCCTGATGCAGAGGGTGACCGTTGAAGGTCACTGGAGGCAAGAAGGCATGGGCGGTGACCACCGCCGATGCCTTTGGCTCAGACTGCCATCGACAACGTTTCGCTCGCTTTGGGGCTGGGACCGAAATGAGCCGCAGAGTACGCTAAGCGACCATCAGCCAGCGCGACGGCCGCCGCATCCGAGTGATGCTACTGGTTGCCCAAGGTTGTTCGCGGATAGCGGTCGCTCGTTTGACCTGTCTCTCACTTTTGATCTGTTGATCCTGACACCGTCGGCTTGATGATCGTTCGTCCGATTGGCTATGAGTAGAATCCAATGGCATAGCTTGGAATCACTCCTTCTTGGCTCTTGATACACCCCAAAAACAAGTCCAGAATTGAGTCTTTTCCTGCTTCGGCAAGAAAAGAAACCCCTTATATTTCAATGGGTAGGACACCAGGTGCGAGTCTCGTTTCCAGCTCCAATTATTGTTCGACAGACTTCTAATGAAATCTATAGAGACTAAAAAAAGAGGCTTCGGTTATTCCTCCCGCCAAGGAATATATAGTTAGGATCTTTTCGATCAGTTACTAAGCCAATACCCCTCCAAGAGGGGTATTTTTTTGAGCCGAAAATGTTAAAGCTATACCGCGATTTACCATGGTATGTAAGCGAGCGTCAGTTTTATGCAGGGCAATGATGCACTCCATGGCAAAGTCCGTAGATGCTGGGGCCGTTAGCGGCCGGCACTTACGCCCACCAGCCTGCGGCTCTACCCTCAGACGTAAGCGCAAAATTAATCTCCTTTGAACTCATTGTATTACAGCCGTCTTTACGCAGGGAAATTCGACCCGCGAGATTGCCACCTTCCCGGAGGATTCGGCCTGCATCGTTGGCGGTCAGCGACTCGAGTTCTTTGATGGTGATTTTGGCCATAAAATGCGTATTCCACGCCATCCGGACACTCAGCCCACCAACATCCGGACACTCGTTCCACGCTCATTCGGACAGGCAGTCGGAGCGCAGCGACGCAGGTTTGCATTCTTAGTCTGAAGTCGCTGTCGCCGTCAATTTCGTTGCGCGTCTGCGCATCGATTCGCCCTTCAGTTCGATCCGATAGGCGTTGTGCACCAGCCGGTCGAGGATCGCATCGCCCAGGGTCGGATCGCCGATCAGCGCATGCCATTTGTCCACTGGCATCTGGCTGGTTACCAGTGTCGAGCGATGCCCGTAGCGGTCGTCCAGCAGTTCCAGCATGTCGCGCCGTTGCGCGGCGGTAAACGGCGCCAGGCCCCAGTCGTCCAGGATCAGCAGGTCGGTCTTGGCATACCCCGCCATCAGTTTCGCGAAGCGGCCGTCGCCGTGGGCCAGCCCCAGTTCCTCCATCAAGCGCGGTAGGCGCAGGTAGTGCACGCTGTAGCCGTCCCGGTAGACCTTGTGGGCCAGTGCGCAAGCCAGCCAGGTTTTGCCCACCCCGGTGGGGCCGCCGATGATCAGGTTCAGGCCATCACGCAGCCATTGGCCGCTGCCCAGTTGCAAGATCAGGGACTTGTCCAGGCCGCGCGGGCTGCGGTAGTCGATGTCTTCCAGACAAGCGTTATGACGCAGTCGCGCGGCTTTGAGTCGAGTGCTCAGGCGGGCGTCTTCGCGCTCGGTCAGCTCGCGGTCGACCATCAGGCCGAGTCGTTCATCGAAGCTCAGGTCGTTGATATCGGGCGTCGCGTGTTGCTCGCTCAGCGCCTTGATCATCCCGTGCAGTCGTAGGGTTTGCAGCTTGTCGAGTGTCGGATTGGGCAGCATGTTCGTGCTCCTTTTTCAGTCAGTGGTAGTAGCCGGGGCCGCGCAGGTTGATGTGCTCGTCGGGCAGCAGCGGCAGGTTTTGCTGGGCCAGCGGCAGTCGTTCCAGCCCTTGGCGCAGAATCGATTCGAGGCTTTTGTAGCTGCATGCGCCCAGCGCCAGCGCACGCTGGCAAGCGGCTTCCAGCCGCTCTTCGCCGTGCTGTTTGCTCAGCCGCAGGATGCCCAGGCAGGCGCGGAAGCCGTGCTGCGGATGGATTCGGCGTTCGAGGATGTAGGCGATGACGCCAGCGGTGTTGGGCCCGGTCTGCTCCGCCCAGCGGATCAGCCGTTGTGGTGTCCACTCGGCGTGTTCTCGGTGGCTCTTGGGCATGTGCTCGGTCTGAGTGGTGTGCCGACCTTTGTGCGGCGAGCGCAGATGGCTGGCCACACGCTGGTTGGCATGGAAGCACTCGACAGTCTGCGCGGTCAGGCGCACTTCGAGTTGATGCTTCACCAGTTGGTACGGCACCGAGTAGTAATGGCCGTCGACCTCGACGTGGTAGTCGATGTGTACCCGCACCTTTTTCCATTCGGCATAGACGTATGGGTGCTCCGGCAGCGCTTGCAACGCCGGTTGGTCGAGGGTCTCGAAGGCTGACCGGCGTGAGCCGGGCAGCTTTTTGAAGGGCTTGTGATTGAGGCGATCCAGCAGCAGTCCGATGGCTGTGTTGAGTTCGCCCAACGAGAAGAACTGGCGGTTGCGCAGCACCGCCAGGATCCAGCGCTCGACCACTTGGACGCCGACTTCGACCTTGGCCTTGTCCCGAGGCTTGCGAGAGCGAGCAGGCAATACGGCTACGCCGTAATGCTCGGCCAGGTCGCGGTAACTGGGGTTGATATCAGGTTCGTAACGGTGCGCTTTGGTAACGCCGCTGCGCAGATTGTCCGGCACCAGGATCTGCGAGGTACCGCCGAGAAAGGCGAAGCAGCGTATGTGTGAGCCCAGCCAGTCAGGCAACTTCTGCGACCAGGTGGCTTCGGCGAAGGTATAGCTGGAGGCGCCGAGGACGGCGACGAAGATCTGTGTCTGGCGGATTTCGCCGGTTCGCCGGTCGATGACCGGCACGGTCTGGCCCG
>Ga0302155_10000902_pt1 | contig 22132 bp, 22 predicted proteins | sample I_Bog_N3_1_FD_193508 | JGI IMG/M metagenome (GOLD analysis project Ga0302155, IMG submission 193508) | Peat permafrost microbial communities from Stordalen Mire near Abisko, Sweden - I_Bog_N3_1 | ecosystem: Environmental > Terrestrial > Soil > Wetlands > Peat | place: Sweden: Abisko, Stordalen...
CCCTTTGCCTGGAGGATTTGCAAAAGGACTCTGGAAAGGCCGTCCCATCATGCCACTGACAAAATGCGGGATGGCGTTAACCAGGAAAATTCCTCCAAAGAAGTAGGACAGGAGATGTAGCCAGTTCATTGTTAAGCACTCCTTTTCGCGAGTAAATCAAGCACTTCCTGCGTAGAGCCGGTCTCACCAAGGCGAGGAAAGACATGCTTGAGACTGTATTCGTGCGCTTCAGGGCGCACATCTGTCATGGCGTCGACGGCGAGTGTCACATTGAAACCCGCTTCATACGCCTGGCGAGCCGTGGCTTCGACGCCCGTACCTGTGGCCACGCCGGTGAGAACAACCTGCGTCGCACCTCTTGCCTTCAGTTGAGCTTCCAAGTCAGTGTTCGCAAAGGCGCCCCAGGTGCGTTTGGTGATGAGGATGTCTTCGGGTTGCTGATGTAGTTCGGGAATCAGTTCGCTAAAGTCGTCGGGAAGCTCCCGGTGGCGTCGAGGCTCCTCTGTCCTCCCCGGAGCGGTCCCCGCGACGTTGACCAGAACCACGGGCAGCTTCTGCTTGCGAAAGGCCTCGATAAGTTGACAGGAATAGTCGATCACACCTGCTATGGGATGGAGAGACGGGATGTCCCGAAGGCCCTTTTGAAGATCGACCACGATCAGCGCAGTTTGACGATCAAGGATGGTGAGTGGCACGGAATTCTCCTTTGGAAGCATTGAATGCAGCGGGGATGACCTGATTCGTGGCAGGACGGTCAGTCCTCAGTAAGTCGCGCAAGCAGGCGTATGGCTGAAGACACCTGTTTCTGCTCTTGTGGAGAGAGTTTCTGCTGAATCGCTTGCGCCAGCCAGTCCTGACGAGCGGCACGCCCGTCCTCGATCCACTTCTTGCAGGCTTTTGTCAGCGACATGAGCGTTTTTCGACCGTCGTTCGGGTCGGCAGCTCCCGCCACAAACCCCATATCCTCCAACGGAGCGATAACAGTGCTCATCGACTGAGGACGCATACCCTCTGCCCTGGCAAGGCTCGACACCGTCGCCGGACCATTTTCCAATCGGAGAAGGACTGCGATCTGAGACGACGTGAAATCGTTCTGCCCGCCGTGCTGTCGCACCTTCCGTTTGATTTGCCCAAAGGTGGTGCGCAACTCTGCTGCAAGCTTGGATGCAAGTACCGTATCCGTATTCGACAGCGTGTCTACCATAAATGCAACGATAACAGATATACAGACAATCTGCACAGCTTACCTGCATGTATTCACTCGGGACTTGTGGCTGCCCCAAAAGGGCTTTCGCTACCCATGATCGACACACGAGTTTCGAAACGGCCTCATCTCATCCCGGCCTCGAAGATGACGCGCCCAATCCTAAGCTCGCATCCTGCAAACAAGATCGCCGCGTAGAACGAGCTTCGCAATAGCGGACTCAACTGGAACATCCTCCGTCTGCTTTTGTCTACGGCGAGGGGGACGTACATCTGGCGGTGGTTCCGGAAGTGGTCGCGAGGTTCAAGCTGCACCCGGCGAAGACGTTCAGCCTCGTTCACCAGCGAGACGTTGCATGCATGCAAGCGAACGAAATCAGTCCCGCTAATGCCCATTTTGGCCAAGTGTGATGTTCGATTGATGACAAATCGCCAAATCACGTTTCAATGTTTGATCAGCCTGGAAACGTGCATCGGCCTGTTCCCAACAGTTGACCATCTGCCGGGCCACGGCAGTATTCAGGAGCATAAATTCCGCTGAGGAGCTTTTCTTGATCAAAAACCAAACGTCGCTTCGACCCTAGCCTGCTGACCCGGCTAATATGTTCTTCATCTGTTGGCAAAACTCCCCACGCAATTCCAATACCCCGGCGGCCAAGCCACCCGAGACGTAATGGCCTTAAGAGTCGTCCTAAGCTCTGCGGGAGCCAGGTCAATTCTCGAAGAAGGGCCGGGATGTTATCGCGCCGCATTGCGAAGATCGTCCTGTGCTGCTCGCATCCTTGACCATCTTTCCAAGTTCGGTGTAAATCGATGACGCCCGACTTATCGCCGGAATGAAGCGTGAAATGATCTCCGGCGATTTTTCTGGTCACAATAGTCTTGTCTGCACAAAACAGCATGACAAAATCGCCGAGGTCTACACCCCTGGCATTGTGAGGCAACAAGTCGGCTGCATCAGAGTCGCTCATGGTCCGATTCTACCGCCGAGTCGAGTTCGGCCAATGCTGCGTTGGTAAGCGGAGCGCTTCCCTTCCAACTCTGACAGGCCTCGGCTTAATGCTGGCGCGAGCGGCAGGCCAGACTACCCGTTGCTCAAACTTCGAGGCGCGTGTCTGCATGCCTGGATCGTCAGAGTCTCCAGTATTGGTGTTCGGGATAAGAATGAGGAAAATGTCCGTGTTCTGTCCGTGAAGTGCATCCAAAAGCACCCAACCTGGGCCAATTGGGAGATTTGGTTTTCCTTTGTTTTGTTGGGTTTAGTCGGTTTACGTTGTATGGTCTTGGGGGCGATTTTCCCTTCATAAACCAAAGGCCACTAAATCTGTTCAAAGCCGCTCCGTAAACGAGCAACAATCATAGCTTCGTTGGTTGTCGGACTGGGGTTGATGCTCAACGCAGATCAAGTCTACACCTTTGATTCTAACGGTGGATTCTTGCTGAGTAGTCGGCAAATGGGAAGTAATAAGCAGGTATTCATCGCAACCTTTGGGGTCCAACGAGCTGTTGCGAAATGCGAGCTGTCACAGAAATCCCTCAAAAACCCAATCTCGATTTGAGGTCGCGTGCACGATCACGCGCAATCGGCAGTTGTGTGTGTTGGACGTCACGAAGTGAGACGAGGAGCTTGCCTGCAAACGACGAGTTTACTTCCTGAATCCAGTCCACGTTAAGGAGAACTGCACGGTGAATTCGAATGAATTTCGCAGGGTCGAGCCGCCGTTCAAGTTCAACGATGGATTGATCGACGCAGTGCTTATGCCCGTCCACGACTGCATAGGTCAGTTTGTCATGGGCCACAAAGTGAGTCACCGTATTGAGGTCGAGAAATGAGATCCGCTCTCCGACGCGTGAAGCGATGCGATGCGGGTAGGCACTTTGGGGGGCGCGCAGCGATGTGGCGAGTTCCTGCAGCATGCTCCGCAGTTCAGGGGTGCGCAGCCACTCTTGGCGCGGAAGCGGACGCAGGCGGCTTAGTTTTGTAAGCGCGCGCTCTAGTTGTCCGGTTTCTATAGGTTTCAGTAGGTAGTCAATGGAGTTGACTTCAAAAGCCTTCAGTGCATATTCGTCGTAGGCAGTGGTGAAGATCACAAACGGTTGTTCCGTTAGCCGGGAGAGAAGCTCGAAGCCGTTCATGCCTGGCATCTGAATATCCAGAAAGAGCACATCGGCAGATTCGCGGCTCAGAAAGTCGAGCGCCTCCATAGGATCGGTGGCACTACCGATGACGCGGATATCAGCAAAGCTCGCGAGCAGACGCCCAAGGCGCTCGATGGCCAACATCTCATCGTCAATTAAGTAGGCGCGAAGTGGGAGGCTTTCCATGGAAACTCCGGATCAAGAGCACGGGTTAGGTATATGCGGTCAAGAGTTCGAAGCTGGGAATGACAGCCGGACGGTGTTGCCTGAGCCTTTTTGGATCAACTGCATTTCTCCCGCAACGCCAAACAGAAGTTCGATACGCGCGATGAGATTTGCCAGCCCGTGTCCTTCCGGAATCGTATCCAATGAGAATCCCGGCCCGTCGTCTTTGACTTCCAGCAGAATACGCCCAGAGCTGGCCGATCCGGCGATCTGAATTTCGCCTCCCTTGGGCCGCTGCGTGATCACATGCTTCACTGAGTTTTCCACAAGAGTCTGCAGCGATAGTGGAGGCACCTTCACATCGGCCAGCGACTCTGGAACCGCAATCTCGTAACGCAGCCGCGAGCCGAAGCGCATCTGCTCGATCTCAAGATAATCTTGCACGATTTTGAGTTCCTGGCCCAGCGGCACCAGTCCACTGTGACTTGCATTGAGCGAAAAACGAAGCAGTGAGGCCAACCTCGCAACTGTATCTTCGGCGCGCTGCGGGTCTGAAGGAATCAGCGACGCTATGGAGTTCAGAGTATTGAATAGAAAATGAGGATGGATGCGCGATTCCAAGGACGATAGCCTCGCTTCCGCAAGGAGCTTATAGGCGCGTTCCTGCTCGACCTGCTTGGTCCGCAGCTCTAACACCGTTGCCTGCAATCTGTAACGCAGCGTTTCATAGAATGAAATGCCCATTCCAACAATTACCGCGATAACAACACTGAACCGATATGCACCCTTGAATTCGAGCCAATATTCGTTCCGGGGAACGAGCCCGATCATCATCAACACAACATCGCTAGCAAGGCAGCCAATGACAGCGATGCAGGCCAGCGCGAGTACCTGCACAAAAATGATCAACCGTGGGTATTGTTCCGAATAGCGATGGGAGATCCAAGTGAGCACAAACATGGAAGGCAAGGCAATCGAAGCTGAATAGACAAATGCGATCAGAAATTCACGCGCCGTTTCAGACGCGCGTATGTGCCCCAGGGAGAGGAACAGCATCACGATCAGCAACGCCACGCCCATCGTGATCCAGACTGTCTTCACGAGGTAAGGAAGGTAGCCGATGTTCGATTCCTGTTTATCGGGGAGCTTAATCATGGTTTCATCGGATTTACAAATCATAACTGGAACCGAATTCCCGCCGAGGTGGAAGCGACGTAAGGAGTGACGCCATATTCAGAAGATTTCCTTCCGGCAGGTGCCTCCACGTGAACATAGGTGGAGAACCTGTTTCCAAATCTTCGTTCCACATCAAACACTGCAGTGTAACTGCGATCATCCACATTTTCGACCAGAGATCCAGCCAGATCCCATTGTTTCCATCCAGGCAATTCGCGCAGCCGCGATTTCGCTACGCGGACAAATGCATAATGCTGTCGCCCCGCAAGCGGCGACAGCGTGCTGGAACGAAAGAATGGCGTATTCGGGGGCGTGTAGAACTCCGCAATGAAGGAAATTCCCGAGGGGGTTATGTATTTGCCGCCCAATAGAATCGCCGCGTGCTCTCTCCATGTTGCTTCGCCATGCAGCTCCCATGCCTGTCCGAATACTCGCGTGAAGGTGAGGCCGCCGAAAGCCTCTCCACCCCGGTCGTCTCCCGCGATCAGTGCCGCATCGAATCCATGCACCAGTACGTTATACCGGAACGCGAGGGTGTCTCGCAGAGCGGTGCCGTGCAAACTGGGGTCATTCAGATTCGATTCCTTGCCTTCGAGCGCCGCCGTTGACCATGCCAGCGTGATCGCGTGTGGTCCGTGAACCCAGTCGGCTTTCACCATGTCACGTCCTTCATTCAGGTTCAGACGATCGTTCGGGTCGGTGGCCACCCGTGGCGGGTCGAGTACACCCGCCGCCGTGAACGCATAGCCGGTACCCCAGCGAACGATTCTTCTGCCCACGGTGAAATCATAGTCGCCAGCCGATAGACCTGCGTACGTCTCTTTCACCTTCAATTGCGTGTGCGTGTTGCCATCCGTGTAGGCCAGTCCAATCAGACTGGAAGCAAAGCTCCAGCGCGGCTGCCAGCGATAGGTAAAAGCGGGCTCCAGCAGCAGCCGATTCTGAATCATCGGAATCGGCACCTGCAGTCCAGATAGATTTGTAACATCGTCGATGGCCGCAAATGAGTACCGAAAATCACGCCGACTCTCTAAATCCGGAGCATCCTGTGCAATGGCCATGCAGCTCCCGAAGGCGAGCCAGCCCCCCAGTGCGACCGTCAACGGTAGCAGCGGACAGCGCTTTTTTGCGACCAGAATCATGACGGTCAGAACCTCTCTGCCCGTCCCTGGTAGAAAAGCTTGTCCGGCAATTCGCGGGAGGCGAAGCCAGAGTATTCCAGCACGCTGTGTGAATTGTGCCGGATTTCGTCATAGAGTGTCATTCGGCGCAGCAGGCTCTTTCTGTTGGTCCAAGTGTATTCGTCGAATGTAGCTGACTTGATATGCTTGCCCGATGTGAGGAAGAACTCGGCCTTCACCGGACGAGCATCTTCCACGCGCAGCCAGTATTCGATTTTCTGATACGTCGAACCCTTTCGCTTGGCTGCAAGTTCGAGGACATAACAATCTGCTTGTCCCACTTTTTCCGTGCGCAGATACACCGGGTTATAGTCCACCGCATAATTGGTCCGGGCAACGTCGCCGTTCGATGCGTCGCCCGACAGCCGTTCCAGTGGCGTGATCCGTACAGGACGGCTAGTATCGGGTAGATAGACCCACATATCGTCACCCAGCATCAGCAAGTGACGCCCCTTCTCGCGCGGACTGAGAAATTCTACATACGTCTTCTCCGTCCCCTTCTGCAAAACCCCATATAACTTTTCTTCATCCGATTTGCCCGACTCGTAGTTTGTGATCTTGACCCGGAGTACATAGGAAGGCCAGCCGTTGCGAAATGCGTCAGAACGCTTCAATAAGGATTCCGCATCGATGGAGGTGGCCGTTGCCCCCGAACAGAACATGCTGCTTGCCACAACCAGTCCCAATGCACAGAATTGAAACCGTGCTTGCCATTTGCTAAACATGAGCCAATGCCTCCGCGATTTGCAGTCGCGATGCGCGAACTGCCGGTAAGATGGAAGCGAGCGCTAGTGAAGAGATCACCAGCAGCGATGAGCCGATCATCAGGCTCGGAACGTGCAGCACACGAAAAGCCAGATCCACTGTGAGCCCTGGAGGCGGTGGCATATGAAGACCTGCATGGTTCAACATGGTTCCAATCAGATTGCCGCCAACGACGCCTGCTAAAGCCCCGAGCACTCCAATCAGCGTTGCTTCCAGCACAAACAGTCCCACAACCCACGAGCGCGGAGTGCCCATCGCCAGCATGGTTCCGATCTCCCGCGTACGTTCAAGCATGGCCATTAGCAGGGTGTTCACGCTTGACATCACCACCATGAAAAACACAATGATTCCCAGGAAGAGGAAGATGCCACTGAATAGCGTCTTAACCTGGTTGTAGTAGGTGGCCAACTCAACCCATTTCTTGAGTGTCACCTCCTGCGGCAGCCCACGCAGTGGTGGAGCAAGTTCCGCCCAAACTTGATCAGTGTTCTCGGTCGCGTCCAGTCCTACCACAAGGTTGGTGACGCGGTCGCTCTGCAGTAGCCTTTGCGCTGAGGGGAGAGTAATGCGCAGGTATCGGTCATCCACTTCCTTGTAACCGGTATTGACCAGGCCAACAATCTGCACGTCAACTCCATTCAGGGCACCATCCGAGGTCACCGCCAGCAGCGTCAGCCCGTCGCCAACTTTCACGTTCATCGACCGGGCTACACCTGTGCCTATGAGCGCTTCCATCTCGCCACTCGGCTTTCCGTCGAGATCTCTTCCCGCCGTGAGACGCGGCGTGAATCCCAGACCCTTCTCCGAATCCGGATCGACGGCACTCCCCATGAAGACCGACGATTTCACGCCGTTCGAGATGATTCCGTAGAACTCAATCCGCGGCGCGACCCCTCGCACATGGCGGCCACTGGAAACCACCCCCGCCACCTGCTGCCAATGGTCAATGCCAGTCTCAAGCGCCCGCGTCTCGTCGCGGCGAAAGTGGTTCGCAGTGTAGATCTGTAGATGGCCAAGTCCGTTGTTAATCGTGCTCTCGCGCAGGCCTCGAAACATAAACGCGAAGAAACCGCCTACCAGTAGAAGCCCCGCAACGCCGCCGCCGACCATGGTCAAAGTCATCAGTGTCCGGCGCCGGTTCCGGAAGACATTTCTAAACGCGAGCAGGAGAAACTTCCACATGATTGCCCCCTTTTGGAAAGACTGTCGGACTTCCTGTCTGAAGTGACGCGCCCGTCGCACAACTCAACGATGCGGTCGGCGTGCTCCAGCAACCGCTGATCGTGCGTGGAAAAAATGAAGGTGAGTCCCAATCGCCGGTTCAGGTCACGCATCAGGTCGATCAGTTGCGTGGCGTTGCGCGTATCAAGATTTGCAGTAGGCTCATCGGCAAGCACCAGCGCGGGACGATGCACGATAGCCCGAGCCACGGCCACTCGTTGACGTTCGCCTCCCGAGAGCAGGTCAGGGCGATGCTTAGCGCGCTCCGTCAGCCCAACGCTGTCCAGTGCCACGGACACCCGATCACGCCGCTCCTGCGCTGGCATCCCCTGTAGCAGTAGAGGAAATTCCACGTTCTCACTGGCCGTGAACACGGGAATCAGGTTGAAAGTTTGAAAAACGAACCCTATCTTGTCGCGGCGGAGCGCCGTCAAACGCGTCGTCTTCAACGTCGATGTGTCTACGCCATCCAGCAGAACCCGGCCAGTGGTCGGTTTATCGATGCAGCCAATCAGGTTCAACAGAGTGGACTTGCCACTTCCGCTTGGCCCCGCAATTGCCATGAATTCGCCGGGAACAACGCGAAAGTTTGTGTGGTCGAGTGCGTTTACATAACTGTGATCCATCGGGAATTTCCGGCTGACTTCTTCCATAGCGACGAGGTCGTGCATGGCCGTTCCCCCTTCCCGAGCGTCTATGCTCTTGTCGAAGGTTAACCGCAACATGCCAGATACAAGACTGGTCTCGGACCAAAGGTTCAGAAATCCGACGAAGGGCACTAGATCGCTGCTAAACCGGCTGGGGATTTAGCAGCTGAAAAACCTGGATCGAGGCTGCGCGTCATTTTTCACCGCGACCGCTTCCGGGTGGACGCCGCTTGACGCGGCTCGGACGGGCGTTTCGGACGCGCCGGTTTCGCGCCAAACGATGAGGCGTGTTTGGCACGAACCGCGCTTACGCTCACACCCTGCCACCCTCCCTCTGGCCTCCGTCCGCCCTTTCACCGTTCCGCCTTGTTCTTGTGCGCTGTCGCTTGTGAAGCACAAGAACAAGCCGTAAACGGCAGAAGGGGAAAAACAAATGAAAGTAGAAGGCAACAGCAAAAACAAAGGCGTCAACGAAATCATTACCGACCGTATCATTCGCAGCCTTGAGCAGGGCGTCATTCCATGGCGGAAACCGTGGAGCGGTGGCGGTAGCTGGCCGCGCAACTTCGTCACTAAGAAACAGTATCGCGGAATCAATGTGCTCTTGCTGGCGTGCCAGGGTTTCGGCTCGCCGTATTGGCTGACCTACAACCAAACTGCCGCGCGAGGTGGACAGGTGAAAAAGAGCGAGAAGGCGACACCGATTGTCTTCTGGCAGGTAAAAGACCGCGACCGGAACGAAGCGGACAACCTCGAAGACAAGCGGGAAAGAATGTTTGTCTTGCGCTATTACAACGTCTTCAACGTGGAGCAGACCACCTTGGATGCGTCGAGGGAGGAGCCGGAACAGAAAATAGAACCGATTGACGCTTGCGTGGCGGTTTTGGACGACTGGCAGCAGAAGCCGCAGCTTCGGTTGGACAACCGCTTCGAGAACAAGGCTGCGTATTCGCCGACCCAGGACGTTATCCAGATGCCCGTGATTGAGCGTTTTCACTCCGCAGAGCATTATTACGCGACTCTGTTTCATGAACTGGTGCACAGCACCGGCCATCCGTCACGCTTGAACCGTCCCGGAGTCGCCAATTTCGACCGCTTCGGCTCGGAGCAGTATTCCAAAGAGGAATTGATTGCTGAGTGCGGCGCGGCCTTTCTTTGTGGGCATACCGGCATCGCGAATGAATCGGTGGAGCGGAACGCTACCGCATACTTGCAGAATTGGATTGCGGTGCTCAAAGGCGACTCGCGCCTGATCGTCTCGGCAGCGGCCCAGGCTCAGCGCGCGGTGGACATGATCCTCAACCAGAACGCCGTCGAAGAAGCACTGGTCAGTGATGGAGCAAACAATTTGCCCGAAGCGCCCTCATTGCCGATAGCTTGCTGATATTATGCGGCGCGGGTCTGCCTGCCAGCGGACCCGCTACGGTAAACTTGACCGGCCCAGAAGACCGGCTGATAGAACTTTGAGTACACAAATATTTCTGGCGGACGCTTATCAAATTTGATATGATATTAACGGCTTAGGAACGAATGGAACGCTGGCAAGTCGAGTTCTTCAAGGACGAAAAGGGCACGGAACCAGTGAAGAACTGGTTAGACGGATTGTCTAATGAAGTTCGCGGTAAAGTGCTTGCCCGGATCGATTTATTGGCGGAGCATGGACCGGCACTGGATTTTCCGTTCACGTCTCAGATTGAGGGAAGATTGCGGGAAATGCGGTTGCGGTTTGGCAAAACCCGCTATCGGATTCTGTATTTCTTCGACGACAGCCGCAGCGGCATCCTACTACATGGGTTTTCAAAGGACACCGCCGCGGTGGAAGAAGCTGACAAGAAGATTGGCCGTGCTCGAATGACGGCACACGTGGATCGAAAAGCACCAGCAAAGAAGCGAAAGAAGTGAAGGTGAAGTGAATTATGAAAAGCTCCTTTGATGTATATCTTGGACAACAACTGAAAAAGCCAAAGGTCCGGGCAGCTTTTGAGCAGGAACGCAAGTTCTTGGATATCGGGTTTGCTCTGGCGAGCCAGCGAAAAAAACAAGGCCTGACGCAAGAGGAAATTGCGAAGAAGATCGGCAGTAGCGCGCCGCAAGTGAGCCGAACTGAGCGCCGTCCTGAGCATTCGAATGTCCGAACGCTTGCGCGTTATGCTGCGGCAGTGGGCATGGAACTTGATCTGAGGCTCGTAGCCAAGCGATAAGAGCGACGTCTGCACGGTGTGCCGTAAATGTGACGTGCGCCCTCATATTCGCCCGTCTTTCGCCAACCTTTTCAACGATTTTCTGATTTCTCCATCCGTGCGGGCCGTTTCTGTAGGTTATTGTTAACAAGCTGGTTACAATTCAATCCGACAAGAACATCGGCAATCCGAAGTCAAATTCTCAATCTTAAAACCCGGGTTCGATTCCCGGTAGCGCTACCATCGATCCCGTTTCTGCTTTATTTTCAAGCGCATACCAATACATCCTCAGCCGTGTAACTATTCGCGGCACTATTTTCAGAGTTTTTTCTTTTAAAGAAACTCCTATTTGTAGTGTCCCGAACAGTATTAGACGCTGAGGGCACTGTGAACATTACCGTAAGTATCTATGAGAGGTTGAAGCGGAACGGGAGCTCGAACACGGTTTCCGTAGCACTCCCGCGCCTCAACAAAAAGACAGGGAGCCCTTCCTACAGGACGACCGCCGTGGCAAGTTCAGGCTTAGCTGGTACCTAGCTGGTAAAAAGAAGTTCCAGAATGTCACATCCCGCAGCCGGGGTGAGCTGCCGCTTCTTTCCGAAGCCATTGACCAGCGCGAGGATAAGCAGCGATATCATGGGAGCGCGTTCGAGTAGGGGATGGCGCAAGCCAACCGGAAACTCATCGAGGCCGATGAAGCGCAGGGGCAGCGCCCCGCGTCTGCTCCCAACTTGGTTGGACCCTCAGGATTGAGCTTCTGACTGATCAAATAGCAGGCCGCCGCAAACAAGCAACAACGCGGCTGCGCCGATCATTTCGTTGCCTATAAAGAATCCCATCATGCTAGCGCCAACTCCCGCCTCAAACAGCACGGCCAGCCCGCAGAGTAGAACGAGGATTTTGCGCAATCTCGTCTCTGTCACGCCAGCCAGTAGCGCGACAATCGCAGTTAAGAACCAGTGCCATCCGAGCGAGAGAAAAACGACTCGGAAGGCTGCTTGGAGACCGGGATTCAAATCCGACGCGGTGAGCGCCGAGAATACCTTACCGTAACCGGCGAAGCAATGAAGCGCAGCGCTTGCGAAGAGCACCACGCTACCCAAGAGGACGAAAATGCGTGCAGCTTTATTGCGGCTGTTCATCGAAATCTCCCAAATGCCTGTTCTACCTCGCCGATCACCTGCCGATTTAGAAGCTTTGTTGGCCTTGGCGAACACGGTTTCCCGTTGATGAAAGTTGCTCGACCGGCGAGACGAGTTTACCGCATTGTGCTCTCCAGTTGGCGCTCACCGAGGAGACGCAGACCGGGTGGCTGGCGAGGCTGGGGGCGCTGGTCATGCCGCACGTTGTCATCGGACCGCTGCCATCTCAGTTATTCTTTCCTAATTGCAGATTGATTTTCACGTGTATCTTCATCTCGACCGGCTTCATGCCGCACATCGCCGGTTGATATGACCACGTGCGCACCGTCTTTAACACGGCGGCATCAGCATCCTTTCCAGCAGAAGTGACTATTGCAGCATTCGCGACATTTCCATTGTCATCAACCGTTACGTCTAGTTTGACCATGGCACTCTGTGGCGCTCGCCAAGTGGCAGGCGGGACTGGTGGCTTGTTAGTGATGCGGTTCACCGGATATTTCGGATTCTCGCATGGCATGGATGCGATTTGCCCTTGAGCCACCGCCGATAGCAAAATCATTGCGACGGGTAAATAAAATCTGCGCATAGTCCATCTCTTTCTGAGTGTCGCTCGGCCGCGTGCAATATATGACACACTGGTCGCTTTTCCGTCACGGGAGCCGGAAGTCAAATTTGTGGCATTGCGAACAGTAGTTTTCTGATTTCTCGTGCTGATGATGGCACAAATTGCAATCCGACTTCTTGCCGTAATGGGGTGAGGTGTGCGGATTGGTCGGCTTTACGCCGGCCGTGGTTGCCGCAACCTTTTCCATGTCATGACAGCTCATGCATTTGCCCTTTGCGACTGGTTCGGGGCTATTCACATCATCGTGGCACTTTCCGCAGGTCACCCCTTGCAACTGGTGAACATGAGAGAGCGGTAGCTTGCCAGTCAGTCTGTTATCTCCGCCCTTGGCATGACAGACCAGGCAGTCAGTCATGGCGAGTCCGACGGTTGCCGGGTGATTCTTAGGAAGTGGGCTTTTCTCTGTATGGCAGGCAGCGCAATCCGACGGCTTGGCCTGTGGCAACCGCTGCGGCTCTTGTGCTGAAAACATGAACGTAGAGACGCAACAGAGAATAAGGAGAGGAAGAGACCGGCTCATCCCGTGCCTGCGCGTTTTTAAGTATCTGTAAGAGGATGTCATCGTTTCTTCCTGAATGAATTCGCAGATCTCCTCAATTGCCAGCGGGCGGGGAGAGGTGTCTCCGCTCTCCCCGCATCCTAAACGTACTTCCGCCGGCAGGAGACTTCGATGGATCTAGGCCCAGGGCTTTTCTGACGCAGCCTGCTGACCTGCAATGCGACCAAACACCAGGCACGTCGGACCAGAGACCGTGCCGAGACGAACCGCGCCATGCACGCCACCAACCGATTCGCCTGCTGCATAGAAGCCCGGAATGGGCTGATCTGTGCTCACATCCGTCACCTGCGCTTTGGCGTTAATGTTGACGCCGCCCATGGTGTAATGGACCTTTGGCAGCAGTCGCTGTACGTACACCGGAAGCTGGAGCGGCTTGGCTTCTTTATTCAGATAGCGGCCAAACTCTTCGTCCTTGCCTTGTGCAAGGTAACGATTGTAGTCAGCAACCGTCTTCTTCAAAGTTTCCAGCGGAACGCCATAAGCGGCAGCCACTTCTTCCCACGTCTTGTACTGCTTGATTACCCCGCGCTCCAACAGTTTGGGAATGAGGTGCTTGACGCCGCCCTGCATGTTGTCGTCTGCGATGGCGATGCAGTTCTGCCCGTGGTTCATGAAGTTCATGATGGCATCAGCGCGCAGCTTGCGGTTTGCCAGTTCGCTGATAAAACGTTTGCCGGTGGTCGTGTTGATCCAGATGCCAAACATCGCGGCGCCTTCCTGCGCGAAATGTGGGCCAAGGCCGAATCCCTTCTCATCGGGACTACCCCACGGGCCTACTTGAATCCAGCTCAGTTGAATGGGGGTGGCACCCACGCGCAAGGCTTCACGTAATAGCTCGCCGGTTGCGCCTGGATGGTTGGTGCAATCCATCGTAGCCGTCAGCTTGGGATCCTGCATGATGCGGAATGGAACATCTTGACCAAAGCCACCGTGCGCGAGAATAACTGCCTTCTTGGCTTGGATTGTCTTTGCCTTGCCGCTGCCTGTTTTGGGGAACGCATAGCCGGTGCGAACCTGCAATCCCTTCACCCGGCCATCGGCACCATCGCGCAGGATCTTCTCAACATAGACCTGAGTACGAACCTCGAGGCCCATCTGGGAGAGCTTCTCAAGCATCGGATTGAATACATCCGCGCCGCTCTCGGTAGGCGTCATGTAGGTGCGCGGCACGGAGTGCCCGCCCTCTTGCATTAGGTGGTCTTGGTACTTTGCGCCAAACTCATCGATTGTCCACTTCACAGCCGGCCACGATTGTTCTGCCACGATCGTGACGAGTTCGGGATGGTTCAGTCCTAAACCTTCGCGAATCATGTCGGTGGACAGCAACTCTGGCGAATCTTTTAAACCTTGGGCCGTCTGCAGCGGATTGCCTGCGGCTGCGAATCCACCGCCGTTAATAATAGAGTTGCCGCCAGCCGTTCGCATCTTCTCCAGAATAACGACTGAGGAGCCAGCCTTCTTCGCTTCATAGGCTGCAGCGAGGCCGGCAAATCCACTTCCGATAATGACCACGTCATAACTCTCGTCCCACTTGCCCGGCATAGACGAATCGACGCATGGCTTGATTTCTTCGCCTTGGCCTGTACCCATCAGTCCCGTGACGGCCACGCTTGCAGCCAAGGCCTTGCCGCTGGTGGTCAGAAAATTGCGCCGCGACCTGATTTCCGAATCCCTGCTCTCACTCATCGAGCTTTCTCCTCGCATGGTTCTCTCTTTAACAAGACACTTGCAGCCTGTAGCCGAACGCTCCAGCTATCGAGCCATTGAGCACTCAACAGAAGAGGCAGGAATGGATGAAGCAGACACGTCTGTTACATCCATTGACGTTTCGCACCACCATTCCTGCTTCAATCCGCTTGAGGTACCCCTATTTGCTCTCGGCTCCCGGGTGATGCAAGTAGCTGAACGGAATGCCGAACTGGAACCAGAACGCATTGCCGCGAACCTTGTTCTCCACCAGCATGTCGTGGTCCCACTTGAAGACCAGACCGCCATGCTTACCCCAGGGCAGCGTGATCTGCGGGCCAAGGTCAAAGGTGCGCCCTCTGTAGCCGTAGCTCACCGTGCCATCCGCATTGAAATTAGATACCACGACGCCTTTCTGGTGATCGTCGGTGACCTGCTGATAGTAATAGCCGATCACGCCGATGCTCATGCGATGGGGCAGTTCCTGCCGGGCATCGAACTGGGTGAAGAACTCGTTGCCGCTGTGGTAGTGGGTGTAGTGGTCAGGGCCATTGATGACATAGTCGAAACGGGCGCTGACCTCTTCCTGTCCCTTACGCGGGGTCAAGGTGATGGCGGCCGAAGGCGTGAACGCCATATTGTGCTGGCCGATGTTGACCGGAGCGCCCCCGACAAAGCCGGAGCCGACGGTCTCAAACTGAAGCTCGTAGTACCAGTGTGCGATGCCCTTGTGACCCAGGATGGAAATCGGAACGACGTTGATGTTGCCAATGGCGTCATTCGTGTTCTTGTACCCTGCTCCCGGAAGGGGAACGTGGAGTTGGTGATACTCATTCGGGACCGCGATCCAGCTATCCAGTTCGCCGCCGAGGAACTTGACTCCCCAGTTGTGCGAGAGCTTAACGGCTTGAGCGAAGACTCGGAGCTTGAAATCGGGCGGCCCGAATGGCGACCCGTTCAGCTTCTTGCCGTGAGCGTCGGCAAGTTCATTAGCCTCGTAGAAGCAGGTGTACTCATACACCATGGTCTGGCCGGTGTGTGGAACAGCCGCAGCCATTGCAACGGATTCGGCACCCACAGGCCAGATACTGGCGCCATTCTCGGTAGCGCTTGCCACCGAGATAAGACAGACAAGACTAACAACGAGCAGGAGCAAGCGGTGAAATACTCTATTCGATATTTGCATTTAGGAAGCCTCTTTATGAAGAGTTGCTTTCAGTGCTTCCGCACCTGAGGTTCTTTATAGCAATTCAAGAACCAAGGACCGTTAAAGAACAAGATTGAGTAATTAGCCGGAAGATATGTCTGTCTCCAACAAGTCTGAGTCGGCTTTCGGGGCTGAGAAGTTATCTGTAACAAGGTGCGTCGGGTTTAGCCGCCTCTCCTGCTTTTCTGGAAATCCTCAATACAAAATAAGGAAACTCTCAGCCTTGGGAAGTAACTGAATCAGCACTCGAGGCTCGGCGAGAAGCGCGGGCAACTGGTTGGGTAATGCTGAAAGGCTCCCGAACCGCCGACCGTGCCGGCGATGTTGGGCAGTTCATAGGGATGGGCGGTGTCGCGTTCTGGGACCTTTGTGTTCTCAAAATGACACGAGTTTCTCAGAAAAAGACTGATTCCCTTCCGACTCTCTTCATCTCCTATTTCTCCTCAACCCCGTCGGAGTGCGATAAAACGGCCCTGCCGCCCCACCCCTCACAGCCTACGCATTCAGACCTCCCAGAGTCCGTGCGATCTTGGGGGCGGCCGGCGAGCAGATCGGGAAAGCTCCCAAAGCTCTGCGCCAGCTGCGACGAGTTCTGCCAAGGCTTGCTCCGCACCCTCAACGCCCTTCGGCAGCGCTTGCCATCGAGTCAAAATCCCCTGCAATACCCGCCGATTGGTTTCATTGTCATCCACTACCAGGATCTTCAAACCATTCAGATTGCTTGCAGGAGCATATGCTTTCTTTGCAATCGGGCTGATTCTGTTATTGATATGGCGACCGGGGCATATTCCCGCCTCAACACATCCTGAGCCTCGGTGATTCGATGCCTTCCCCGCAATTGACCCCAGAACTAATCGCCGAAGTCTCCGGTCTCGTCGCGGCCTACATCACGGCACAGCGCGAGAAGGCTCTGCCGTTGGCCTCGGCAGCAGATTTGAGATGAACCCGCAGACGCGATTCTCGGTCACTGATGAGGTCGGGGCGTGGATTGGGGCGGGAAGGTTCTGAAGCTTTCCTGAACACTCTACAAAAACAGCTTCCCTGAAATACGCTCTGGGTGGACAATGGCTGCGTAAACCCTTGAGAGACATGTTCCAACGCCAATATGATGAAAGCGGAACTACCATGACAGATGAACGGCTGAAATATGAATTGGATTATTACAAACACCATCAACGTCAAGAATCAAATTCCACAACTACGGGCGGTTCGACGCAATATGAAATAACTCCTGATCCTCCTCCTCCGCTCACAGAAGCAGAGGAGCCTAGTTTGATCTACGGCATGAGTTGGGGGCTAGCTTTCGGATGCTTATGTATAACGATGGCCCCCGGGTTCATAGCTGTTAATGTACTGCGTCTCCGTAGCCTCGATCTACTGATACCCTTGGGTCTTTTTTGCTCGATTCCTCTTTTCTTTTTCATTGTCTTCCATAAGCGTCGGAAGAGGCTTCACCACTTAGAGGAACTGAAGGCCATACGGAATGTAGCGAGTACACGCAGCCTTTCAGAGAGCACCGTAACACTTCTCGGCTCTTTTGAAGAGATTGTGCGAAGGCTTCCCGGTACACTTACCTTGGTGTCCGAATCTGTCAAACAAGCCGAGCAGGAATACAGAGAGAATGCTTTTGCGCCGTACTGGGATGCCGTGGAGCAAGCGACTCGGCATCTGGGCTCCTTCAACGGAGACGTGCAACTGCTTTCGCAGAACACGCAGAAGTACTACACGACGCTGAACAATCGAATACATACCTTTCCATCCATCCGCACATTATCCGATTGTGTACCGGACGCAACGCCCGTTCTCATTGAGCTGCGTCGTGTCGTCCGGATGGGGCAGACAAACTATCAATTTGCCACGATCTGGGAGCAACGGAAGACCCGTGAGGTGTTGATCGCCGGATTCCACACATTGGGCGAGGCAATAGATAATCTCGGCTCAACGGTTGAAAAATCAATATCCCAGCTAGGTGACTCAATAAGGTCTTCTATCGGTGCGCTAGTAGAGGCGCAGATCAGTACGCGGGAAGTAATCGAGGAACAGACAAGACAGCAAGGTACGATGCTCGACAATATTCAGCGTCACCGTGAACCGACCAGTCCATTTGGCCCCTCTAAATAGGGACGTTCCGCTTGCTTTTTCGGTTGTGTGGATAGATACGTGTACGTGACTGGGAGTCGCGCTAGATCCAGAGTGACTTGCGCAGCGATGCGTCTTCTGTATGATCGGGCAACCATGAACTTGTGGGCAAAATCCGGCATTGTGTTCTTACTTGTTTTGCTGCTTTGGTGGCGTCTGCCGAACCAGTCTCGCAGTTGCACCCTACCGGATACGTAAATGACTTCGCGCACGTTCTCGATCAGAAGACGGTCGCACAATTGGAGAACCTCTGCCAACAAGTCGATCAAAAAACTCACGCTCAACTTGCTGTCGTTACAATCAACTCTCTTGACGGTGAGGGTATCGAAAGTTACGCTCTCACGCTCTTCAATAGCTGGGGCATAGGAAATAAGGCGACTAACCTTGAAGCTGTGCTCGGTACTTTCGGCGAAACGGCACAGTACGATGATGAACCGTGGAACGAACACTATCAAGGGCGAGACGGCGTGCGGCAGTTCTACGGGCAGCTAATGAAGGCTCTACCGGACTTGGAAATCGACGTGCAGCGCCGACATATTACCGATGACACAATCCTGCTCGAAGTTGTGATTCGCGGGACCCACCTTGGCGGCTGGCGTGGTCTTCCGGCGACCGGACGACGAGTTGAGTTTCCCCTCGGCGGCGTATACGTGTTCGATGGTGATGATCGTTTGGCAAGGGAGAGAATCTACTACGACCGGGGGACGGTGTTGCGGCAACTGGGAGTATTCCATGAACCGCAGACAGTATTGGGACAGATTGCCATCTTGGCGACACACCCGGTCACGGTTGCGCGTGCCTTCGCGAGGAAGTTCCTCGGCAAGTGAGATTGAACGCGGGTAGTTCAAAAGGGTTCGTTCCGCGACCTTATTTTCATTGGGCTCTTTGCCTCTGATTTGGCAATCGCAGACTGGTGCTCTGACTACAGGATATGAACTACTTCATCGACTCTAAGTCGCCTTACCTGTCACCAAGACCTGTGACATAGGAACTTGCGAGTCGATCATCAAGGGCGAGAGGATTAGCCGCGCGATTTTGGCCTCTATTGTCGCAAGCGCACAATCCACTTACGGGGGATGTAAATGCAAGGCCACACGGCTGCTACTCCCGCCAATGAATATCGCTGGATAACTTTCTTTCAGATGTTCGTCCCCGGCTTATCGCGAGGGGGTGATCGTCGTGACCGAGCTTAGACGTGGGCTCGAAGCTATAGCGCGACTAGCTTCTATCGTAGAGGGCTCCGAAGACGCGATCATCGCATACAGGCTGGATGGCGTTATTACCGATTGGAACCAAGCAGCCACGCGGTTATATGGATATTCGGCGGAAGAGGCGATTGGACAGAATCTCTCGATCACGGTGCCTCAAAACTTCAAACGCGAATCCACCGAGCTTCTGAACACGGTTGCTGCTGGCGGGCGCGTCCAGCAGTATGAAACGGTTCGGCAACGGAAAGACGGTAGTTTGATGGACGTTTCATTCACCGTCTCTCCCGTTGTGGGGCACGACGGAACCATTATCGGCGGCTCGACCATCGTGCGCGACATTACCAGCCGCAAGCTAATGCGGGAAGAATTGAGGCGAAGTGAAGAGCGGTTCCGGCTGGTGGCTCAGGCGACCAAGGATGTTCTATGGGATTGGGAAATTAGGAGTGGAAAGATTTGGCGAAGTGAAACCTTTTGGGAACACTTCGGCTATCCGCCGAAAGACAGCGAACCAGACATGGCGGCTTGGAAAGACCTACTTCACCCTGAAGATCGAGATCGTGTTTGGATCGGATTCCAGACTGCACTGTCACGACGGTCTGATTCCTATGAAGTCGAGTATCGCTTCCTACGGGCTGACGACTCCTATGCGGTGGTCTTAGACCGCGCATACGTCGTTTACAACGAAGCCGGGGAGCCCACGCGTGCAATCGGTGCTGTCTCCGACCTGAGTGATCGTCGGGAGTTAGAGGAGCAGTTCCGGCAAGCCCAGAAGATGGAAGCTGTGGGGCGGCTTGCAGGAGGTGTCGCGCACGATTTCAACAACATTCTTATGGTTATCACTGCTTACACGGAGATAATGCGAGACCGACTTAGCGCCGAAGACGAACTCCAGAAAAACATAGTTCAGGTGCTTAATGCAGCTAACAAAGCTGCTTCCCTGACCTATCAACTACTAGCATTCAGCCGCAAACAAGTACTCGCTCCGCTCATCATAGACCTGAATAACGTTGTTGAAGACACTTCGAAGATGATTCATCGCCTGATAGGCGAGGACATTGAGTTGAATGTTTTGCTGAGTGAGGCTTTGTGGCAGGTAAAAGCCGATCAAGGGCAAATTGTGCAGGTTTTGATGAATCTCTGCGTAAACGCTCGCGATGCCATGCGTGATGGTGGCGAGTTGAGAATTGAAACCAAGAATGTCTCCGTCGATGCAGAAGCCGCGAGTCGTTACCCTACGTTTGTTCCGGGCGATTACGCTGCGTTGGTCGTGAGCGACAACGGAACAGGGATGACCAAGGAAGTTCAATCCCACCTTTTCGATCCATTCTTCACCACCAAGGAACTGGGAAGAGGAACCGGGCTCGGGTTATCAACCGTGTATGGCATCATCAAGCAAAGCGGAGGATACATTTGGGTCGATACCGAAGTCGGTCGTGGCAGTTCTTTCAGCATCTATTTTCCTGCCGTTGATGCGCCCTTGACGAGCGTTATCACGCCAGAGATCAAAGACGCCGAGGGGCAGGGTGAGATCATCCTGCTTGTTGAGGATGACGAAGCATTGCGAAACTCGCTTTCCACTTACCTCGCATTACATGGATACAAATTATTGGAAGCATCGAATGGAGCCCAAGCACTGCACATCGCGAGCCAGCATGCGGGATCGATTCAGGTGCTCATAACGGACATGCTTCTGCCAATTCTAAGTGGGGCAGAAGTCGCTCGGGAGGTCGCAAAGATTTCTCCACGGGCGGTGACTCTCTACATGTCGGGGTACACTGACCGCGAATTGTCTGGTTATGACCCGGCAAAGTTGAGAACGGGATTCCTGCAAAAACCGTTTGCTCTCCAAACCCTCTTGGAAAAACTGAGAGAGAGGATTATGGCGCGAGAGAGTTGACACTCTGGGAGATGGCGATTGTCTTCTTTGGACAAGCGGATTAGGCGGCGTCCCGCACCGAAGACAACGGTACCACCGTCACTATCACCTTCTTATAGCGATTACGGCTAAATGCGAAGTCTTGCCTTGCTAGAAAGCGTGGCACGAGATCGTGATGCCTCTACAAGCCCATTTGCATGTTCCGCTTCGCCGCCGTGCGGGATGCCCGAAGTATGGAGCGAACATCTTGTGAGTGGCAGAATTCGACAGCTCCAGCGTTCAGTGCAGCCATCCACATGTGTTCGTTCGGCGAGCGATGGGTGCATACAATCGTCAGACCGCCATGACTACTAGCCAATTGTTGCACTTCATCCAAGTTCACTAGTTCCAAATCAAGCACAGCCACCCGCACTTCATGACGTTGCAGCATTGTGCGCAACTCCATTGCATCCCCTGTCACGGCTACCCGTGTAAAATGCGCCTGAAGTTCGTTCGCCAATCCCTGTGCAATGGTCTGATCGTGCTGTGCAATCACAATGGTGGGTGGTGGCATGTTCTCTCCTTGCAATAACCCCAAGCCCGGACGAGTGGACCTTGTCATCGCGTTGCTGCTAGGGCGCGAACATCGTCGGTGATGTGGAACACAACTGGCGAGGCGCAAGCAGCACATTCAGCGGTGTGGGCACAAACGGAAAGGGGAGCCGGAACCGAGAACGTTCTCAAGCAGGAAGGGCACGTCACGGCGATGTAGTTGGCGTTGCTGACCGGAATCCAGACGGCTGGCTTAAGCCGATGCTCGACATGCTGGCGTGCAGGATGTTCTCCACCCACGTCATGTACAGGGCTTTGTTGCAGACCCGCATGTGCGCCCCCCGGCGCTCAGCAAGAGTAACCCAGTAATGTTCGATTGAACTGACCCACGTCAGGAACAGGATTTGTAACAAGCAGAGAAGCAGACGCATCATCATCCCACGCCGAAGGCGTGGCTGTTTTGTTTTCGGCCGCGGGTTTTG
>Ga0302155_10000906_pt1 | contig 22087 bp, 14 predicted proteins | sample I_Bog_N3_1_FD_193508 | JGI IMG/M metagenome (GOLD analysis project Ga0302155, IMG submission 193508) | Peat permafrost microbial communities from Stordalen Mire near Abisko, Sweden - I_Bog_N3_1 | ecosystem: Environmental > Terrestrial > Soil > Wetlands > Peat | place: Sweden: Abisko, Stordalen...
TGCTGTAGATTTCGCCGATCGCATTTCGACGAGCATGGAGCGCGGCTACCACTTTCTCGGATTTGTAGATGATGACTGGCCAGGAATGCCCAATTTCGCGGGAACCGGATACAAGGTGGTGAGCGACTATTCCGGTTTGGCGGAATATTTGCGTAGAAATGTAGTGGACGAAGTTTCCTTCTATCTTCCCTTCGGTTCGTTCTACCGACACTATTCCGAGGTCGCAGGTCTATGCGAACAACACGGAATCACTATGCGTTTTCATTCTGATATCTTTGGATCGAAGAACACACGTTGGCGCACCGAGGAATTCGACGGCGACCACTATGTCGCCACATACACCTTACACACCGAACTCTGGCCCTATATTATCAAGCGATTGCTGGACATTACGGTAGCCACGTTCGCCCTTTTGCTTTTGGCGCCGGTCCTGCTGATAGCCGCGATCGGCATCAAGGTCACGTCACCTGGACCCGTCTTCTTCCTCCAGGAGAGAATCGGTATCAATAAACGTCGGTTCAAAATTTATAAATTCAGAACAATGGTTCCAAACGCCGAGAAGCTCATGTCTGCGTTGGAAAAGGATAACGAGGCGGGTGGTCCAGTATTCAAAATGAAGAACGATCCTCGTGTTACTCGCTTCGGAAAACTGTTGCGTAAGAGCAGTATTGATGAGTTGCCACAATTGTTCAATGTTCTCAAAGGAGACATGAGTCTAGTCGGCCCAAGGCCTTTGCCGGTACGGGATTATGAAGGCTTCAACGAGGATTGGCAGCGGAGGCGTTTCAGCGTGAAGCCCGGAATTACATGCCTCTGGCAAGTGAATGGTCGCAGCGGAATCTCGTTTGACCAATGGATGCTACTCGATCTTCAATACATGGATGAGTGGTCGCTCTGGCTGGACTTGAAAATTCTTGCCAAGACCGTTCCGGCGGTAATTAAGGGTGAAGGCGCCGCCTGAACAAGTAGTTTGTGATTGATCGTTGCGTTTGGTACTTATGCTCTCTTGTGTTGCGCCCTGTAACGGATCGATCGATCCTACTGCGACGCAGAATAACCTGCGTTCGTGTAGGTGATGTGTACTGACTGATGTGGCAGAAGCTGTACTTTAAATAGAGCTCTGCCAAGGATGGTGACAGTACCGGACCCAAGGTTTGTGATGTCGATTGACCATGGCCGGCCTTGAGAATCCAGCGTGGGTGATTGTTGGGGCAAGTGTACTGTTTGCGACCCATCTTTCAGTTCTACCCGACTGCCTCCATAATTCGCTGGAATGTAACTCTGATTTTGAGGCAAACGGACAGAAGGCCTATCCTGGAGAGTCCTCATCTGACCGGACAAAAGAATTACGCAAATCATAACGGTTTTCATTTCCGACACCTTATCACATCTGTTTAGTATTGCTCCATCTACTTTTATGATGTCGGACCGACTTGATCCAACGGTCAATAGACCGGTAGGCCACTTAGCTTCTCGCGATAGCTCATTACCCTCCATACAATATCTCTCAGCACTTTCGATCCTGGCGCAAATGCAAGCCTTTGCAAAACGGTCTGAGTTTCTTGTAAAGGTAAACAATCAACCGAAACATAGAAGGTATAGCCATGAACAAAGAATTGACCTTTCACGGTCTGTTGCTCATTCTCAAAAGGCGTCGGTCTATCATCGCGTGGGCAGTCTCCGTCTGCTTCCTCTTGGGAGTGATTGCCGGCGCTTACTTCTTCATCAAGCCTAGTTTCAGGGCCGTTGGCGAGATTGAAGTTCAGAAGTCTGCTACCGACGGACTAGGGTTAGAGAACCTGACGAACTCCACGCCGGAGCAAGCGGACGCCCTTGAAGATAGCATCACGCTACAGACTCAGGCAACAATCCTTCGTTCCAATAACCTGGCGCTGAAAGTCATTGAAGACTTGGGTCTCGAGCATACAGCAGACTTCAAACCTGTTTTTAATCCGATCGGTTGGGTGCTTGGGCTTCTTACGCCTCCTGTTGCAAAGGATCCGCAAAACGTAACTTTGGAAAACGCTCCTCGGCGGCGAGAAGCGGCCCTCCGAGTTTTCGCGAAACACTTGAAAATTCTGCCTCAATCTGGAACGCGGCTGATCGACATTCAATACACGAGCTCCGATCCAAAGATCGCCGCCGCAGTAGTGAATAATGTGGCCAAGGCCCTCGTCGATTACACGCTGAACAGTCGCTATACTGCAACAAGCCAAGTCTCCGGCTGGCTAACGAGTCAGCTCGGCGATATCAAGAAAGAAGCTGAATTGCAGCAGGGCAAGGTTGAGCAACTCCAAAGAGAATCCGGAGTCTACGCCTTGGGGATATCCGACGCTCAGGGCAAGGAGATTGCGTACAGTGCAACTCTTGATCAGTTGCAACAAGACACCCAAAATCTGTCGGCCGCAACTTCAAATCGCATCATGAAGGGTGCCCTTTACAAGAGCGTCGAGAACGGCGATCCGGAGTTGATTTCAGGCTTAGCAGGTTCGGCCTTAGCCGGCGCCTCTTCGTCTGTGAGCAATTCCTTCCTCTTACTCCAAAACTTACGCACCCAGCAAGCCGCATTGGCTAGCCAGGTTGCATCGGATTCCTCCAAGTACGGATCGGCAAACCCGAAACTTGGCGACGAACGAGCAAGCCTCGATTCAATTAACTCTGAGATCAAGGCCGAGATCAAAAGAATTGGAGAACGCGCTGCGAATGACTATCAGGCATCCCAGATCGTCGAGAACAATATGCGCGACGTCTATACCCAACAACGGAAGGCAGCCGACAATCTGAACGACAAAACAATTGCCCTGTTAATTGCTCGTCAAGAGGCAGCGGACGCACGAAACCTGTATCAGACGCTTTACTCCCATCTTAAAGAAGCTGGGGTTATCGAGGGCCTTCGGTCTTCAAACATTTCGGTTGTAGACCCAGGACAAATTCCTGCGAAGCCCCTTCCCTACAGCTTCATTTGTCTCGCACTATCCCTATTTGTAGGATGCTTCTTCGGCCTTTGCGCCGCAATGTTTGCCGAAGCTACCGATGACCGCATCGAGGGAATCGTAAGTATCGAAGCTCTTCTGCAAGCACCTGTTATGGCTGTTCTTCCGATGATTAAACGAAGGACCGTGTCTCTTGGTGGAGTGAGTTCGCAACTCCGCCCGAGGCTTTCAAGCGGGGATCAGACTGCTGAAGCGAGCAGGATAGCTGTCCTGGATGGTCCGAACACTGCTTATGTTGAAGCATTACGCGGGCTTCGTACTTCCTTGCTCCACCCTCGCAAGGGCGACGCACCTAGGACAATCCTGATCACCAGCGCGGCCGAGCAGGAAGGAAAGAGCACGCTAAGCCTAAATCTCGCTGCGGCTCTAGCCTTGAACGGATCAAAAGTGCTTGTGGTCGACGGGGATTTACGCATTGCTGGTCTTTCGGGCTACATGGGATATGAACGAAGAAACTCCGGACTGAATTCTCGCGACGTTTCTGGATTGAGCGAAGCACTATCCACTTCTGGCGATCCAAAAATATTAACTCCCTTCCCAGAACTTCCGGATCTTTCGGCGTTACCGGCCGGATCGGCGCCGAAGTATCCTGCGGAACTGTTAGGGCGCGAGCGCTTAAAAACACTCGTAAACACATGGAAAAATGATTACGAATATGTGGTTATCGACAGCCCACCGGTCCTTGCCGTGGCTGACGCGCTCATTCTCGCTCGGCTGGTTGATACAACACTCTTGGTGACGCGACACGGGCTTAGCACTCAGAAGAGCTTAGAGCGCGCTTACAACACGCTGCACGACGTGGAAGGTCGACATGTCGACATCGTGGTCAATGGAGTGCAACGCAATTCTGTATCGTTCAATGAATTCTATGGATACCAAGGCACAACCTATTACAGTGAGGCATGACATGAAACATATAGGTAATTGCGTTCTCAGCTTTCTGCTCATACTAACCGGCACGTCCATGGCCCAATCGACTAATAGTCTTCTCATTCGCCCCGGCGATCAATTGCATGTATCCATCATGGATATGCCGGACATGGAGCAGACTCCTCGCGTGACGGATAAAGGTGAGGTCCCGATACAAGGTGTCGGCGATGTGCGGGTGGCTGATATGTCTCCTTCAGAGGCTGCAAAAGCGATCGAGGATCGTTACATAAACGCCCACTTTCTCAACCATCCCGAGGTCACGGTGGTCGTAGATCAATATGCCACGCAAGAAGTTACCATCATCGGAGAAGTTCGAACGCCAGGTGCATATCCGATCGCAACTCCCCGTCAAATCCTTGATGTAATTGCACTCGGTGGAGGACTGGATGGTGTTGCAGATCGAGACATCCTGATCGAACGGCACGGGGATCAAATGAACACTGTCCACTACAATCTGAGCAATGATGGACAAGAGGCGATCCATGATCAGGTCTTAGTAAATCCTGGTGATACCGTGGTAGTACCAAGGGCTGGGATTGTCTACGTGCTTGGTGACGTGAACCGACCAGGCGGGTACACCATGAATAACAACCAGTCTAAGATGACTCTGCTTGAGGCCCTTGCAAACGCGGGAGGAGCCGCAAAAACTGCGAAGTTGGCACATACCCGTCTAATTCGCAAAGCCGACCATACCGAAAAGCAGATCGCTCTCGGAGATATTCAAGATGGTAAGAAGCCGGACTTCCCTATGGTCGCAGGAGACATTCTGTACGTACCCTTTAGTTACGCGAAGAACCTGGTCATTGCAAGTTCGGCGGGTATCGTTAGTGCCAGCGGCACTGCCGCGGTCTATGCGGCCCACTAGCATACGGATCGTCTAAACCGCGTTATCACGCTCAGAGAGGTTGCTTAGGTCTGATGCCGATTATCTATCACGTACTGGATGAACGCGAACCGTTTTCGGAACGCAACGGAGGAGCAATTTCGAGATGGGCGGCCAACGTTCTAAGGGAAAGCACAGAGGTCATCGTCTGTCCGTCCTTCGACGCGTCTTGGGGATTCGCTCTCGATCGTATCTACAAGATGCCTGGCTACGACAAAGTAAAGTCAGTACATCCCCTGATCTATAGACTTCCATGGCTCTTGCAGAAACTCTACTATCTGCGAGTTTTCATTCCCCTGCTGAATCGCGTCAAAGCAGGCGATGTGATCTATGTTCACAATAGACCTGCTTGCGCCGCAGCTCTCGCGACAGTTGCAGCGCAGTACAAGGTGAAGGTCGTTCTTCACATGCATAACTCACTTCTCTTACGGTCTAACCGAGGACAGATCAGAGCGCTCCGGGAGGTTCCGATTGTGTACTGCAGCAATTTCCTCTGCAAGGAGGGAGAGCTAGTTATGCCTGAACACTCTGTAGATACGTACGTCGTATACAACGGGGCCGATGAGAAACGATTTCGCCCTCGGACACAGCTGCGCAAAACCTCGTTCACAATTATCTTCACAGGAAGGCTAGTTCCATACAAAGGAGTTCATGTGTTGCTTGAGGCAATGCGAATTCTTGAACTGCAGGGGGTCGTCGCCACCTGCCGGATCGCAGGTGGCTCCGGTTTCGGAAACAGCACGGACACGCGTTATGTTCGTCGGTTGAGGCGTGACTCGCCGTCGAACACCGAATTAGTGGGTTATCAAAGTGGGGAAGCCTTCAGCGAACTACTTCAGAGCTCTGACGTATTCTGCTGTCCGTCGATTTGGAACGATCCTTTTCCGCTTGCACCTTTGGAAGGTATGGCCGCGGGACTGCCCATTGTGGCTTCCACGGTGGGAGGCCTGCCGGAAGCGCTCGCATACGGTGGCGGGATTCTAGTTCCTCCAGACGATGCAGCGGCGCTCGCGGAGGCCTTGAGAAGCCTGGCGATCGACGAGAGCCATAGGAAGCGATTGGGCCGCGAGGCTCGTGAGGTAGTCGAAAATCATTTTCTCTGGAGTCATATAAAGAGCCAATACCTTGCAGCGGTTCAAGATCTACACGCATGAGACATCTAAGAGTTACGCACCGAGCCAATCAATTAACGTGCATTGCCCTGCTTTCCTTTTTCCGTTCTGTAAGAGCGACGATTGAGACGAGGGGAACCTCATGAACAGTGCAGAAATTCTGCGTAATCCCGCTTTTGCGCGACCTAAGGAGGCTACGCTGATCTTCAAACGCAATCCTCACCCAATTCCATCACACGGTCGCTATGGAACTGCGTTTGCCAGTATCTCTACCGACGAACTGTGCGACATTGGTGCATTGCGTTTTCTGGCGTCGCTGGCGCCAGGACTGAAGCAGAAAACGCATGGCAGCAGCTCAATGAACGCGACAAATGTACCCAACCCCTGTGATGAGGCGATGCCGCGTGTTTCTATCATCATTCCCTATTTCAATCATGCGGACTACCTTGCAGAGACGGTGGAAAGCGCCCGAAAACAAACGTATCGCAATCTCGAAATTATCGTCGTCGACGATGGGTCTACTGTTCCAGCTAGTTCGATTCTTGAGGCATCTGAGGATGTAGTCCTCATACGAACTGAGAATCGGGGAGTTTCATCGGCCAGAAATATTGGCTTTCGAAATAGCTCTGGCGAATACCTCATCTTCCTCGACGCCGATGATCGCTTAATGCCGGGCGCAGTAGAAGCGCATCTCAAGGCTCTTTCTGCCAATCCGCATGCGGGAATGACTTTTGGACCCGCACGAATTATCGATGGGACAGGAAAGGAAATCCGACCGCCCAAAATTTGTCGGCCTCGGAAAAACTATTTTGCCATGTTGCTTGAGAGCAACCCAATCGCCTGTCCAGGCAGCACAATGATTCGTAGACAAGCATTTGTTGACGCTGGATTATTCGACATGGCCTTTCGCAACGCTGAAGATTACCACCTCTACTTAAGGCTCGCCCGTAAGCGGCCGGTCGTTCAACATAACGCTTGTGTGGTGAATTATCGAAAGCACAGCGGTGGTAAATCGAACAATACCGATCGCATGACGGCCGCTGTCATGGCAATACTTGATCAATTCGAAAAAGACCCCTTGCTAAGCCGTTCTGAGAGAAGCACTTTGGTTCGCGGACGAAAGCGTTGGATGCATGCATTTCTTCCCAAAGAGACCTTGGAGTATCGACTAGAAGGGCTGTATTACCGCTTCAGAGCGATGCTGACAGTCCCAGTCAAATATTATTTTCGCCCTTGGCAATGAGCAACTTTGGTACACCTTACGAAGAAACGTCGGGCTGTCAATCGTAATGACTCATCAATCCGACTTACGACTTTATCTGGCGCTGGAATTGATGACGTATCGCAGCCTGGATTCCCGAGTGTCTTATCTCTTCGCTGCAATCAGGACCTTCTATCCAGTCGCCAATCTACTCAGGTTCCGAGGAAATGAGCAAAATGACTGATCTTCACTCCCGACGCTTGTCGCTTGCTGGCATCAGGATAGACGCCCTCGAACGCGGAGATTTAATTCACCTGCTGCACCGGGCCAAAGCGACTAAGGATAATCTTCTGATCCTGAACCATAACCTGCACAGCCTCTACCTCTACTGCACAAACGCTAAGTTCAGACGTGTCTATTCGGAGGCGTCGTGGGTTTACATCGACGGAATGCCAATTGTGTGGTGCAGTCAGCTGGCTGGACTTCCAGTGATGCGAAAACACCGTATCACCTTTCTCGACAGCTTCGATCCCATTCTGGCTGAGGCGGAACTGCACGGTTGGCGGGTGTTTTACTTAGGATCGGCACCGGAGGTGTTGACGGAGGGCATTGAGTTACTGCGCAGCCGTCATCCGCGCTTAACCATTGAAGGGCACAACGGATTTTTTGCCAAGAACGAAGGAGAAAGCGATAAGGTCATCGCACAAATCAATGAATTTCGCTCAGATATTTTATTTGTAGGCATGGGCATGCCCATTCAGGAGACATGGCTAGCGGAGCACTATTCAAAGATACAATCTTCAGCAATCATGACCAGCGGCGCGACCTTGGATTATGTGACTGGCCATGCATATAAGCCACCAGCCTGGGCTGGCCCCTTCGGCTTATACGGTGTGTTTCGGCTGTTTTCAGATCCGAAGCGGCTTGGGCGACGGTATCTCCTCGAGCCAATTGCGCTGGCGAAACACTTGGCCCTACCGCTCCTGCGTCAACGCCTGCGGAACTCGGTCTCGTCGATCGAAGACGCTAGCCAATATGAGCCCCGCGACGAAGGACGGCCGGTGATGCGTGTTTGCATGATGAATGACAACTTCTACCGCAGCAGCGGGGCTGCGAAGGCGATCAAGCGAATCTCACAAGCCCTGACGGATGTGGACTACTGTTTCGCTGCCTGCAAAAATGATGACGACTTAGAGGACACCTCTTGGGTTTTGGATAGCAAGTTCGAGCGATTTGATCTGAAGTCGCCAAATCCTATCCTTGTCATTCGAGAACTCATCCGTCTCAAGCGTTGGCTTGTCCTACAGCGGTGCGATCTCGTTCATTGTCACCACCGTAGACTTTCCGTCCTCTTGCAATTAGCTCAAATTCCTGTGCTTTATACAGGACACTTGGCCTTTCAACCCACTGCGTGGTTTCGGTGGCTGCATCCCCGAAAAATGACGGCTGTCTCACGTTCCGTGGCAAGGAATATTTTTGAGACGACTGGTCGGGAAGTTCTTCGCTGTATCAACAACCCTGTGCAGTTCCCAACAGATCCCCCGCAGATCGACGTGAGCATAGTGCGCAATCGTGCGGTATGCATCGCACGTCTTGAACCCATCAAAGGTCACACGCACCTGTTAGCCGCATGGAAACTGCTCCGTGAACGCGGTTACAGCTACGAATTGGATCTGGTGGGAGAAGGCTCGCTGAGGTCGCAGTTGGAGGCACAGGCGGAGAGAGACGGCCTGCAAACGGTAGTACATTTTCACGGCTTTACCGATGACGTTTCTAGCTTCATCAGCCGCAGCATGTTTGCGGTGTTGGCCAGTGAGGTGGAAGGACAACCTCTCGCTGCCCTGGAAGCAGCGGCGATGGGCAGACCCACCTTGTTAACCGCAGTTCCGGGCTCTATTGACGTGCTGCCCCCAGATGGGACACTGCGGAACGGCATCGAATACGCAAATGTTGAAGCCCTTGCGGACGCACTCGAGGAATGGTTTCATCAGCCGGACGAGGTTATCAAGGAAGGACAGCGATTCTTCCGCTTCCTCAAAGCTGCGAGCGATTCCAGTACGATTGCTCGCGAATACAAAGAGACCTATCAAACAGCTATTGCAGAATATGCCTGATTCTTGGACGTGTTTGTATGTTTCAGGAATCATTTTTCAATAAGGCAGGGGCCCTCTTCAAACGACTATGCTCGTACCTTGCATGACTGACCACTTACCCGTTGGAGAACCTGATGGCCTTTGAAAAGCCTCACACCTCGTATATCCCATGTCTCGATGGCTGGCGGGCCATAGCTGTGTGCATGGTCGTGGCGCACCATCAAGTTGCAAATACCGCAGCTCAATCGCTGCCTAAATGGCTTCACATTGATGGGGCACTCGGGGTGGATGTCTTTTTCGCGATTAGCGGGTACTTAATCTGCACTCTTCTACTTCGAGAGGAGGCAGATACTGGAAGCATCAACCTTTCACAATTTTATGTGCGCCGAGCCTTTCGTATATTGCCAGCCGCGCTCACTTATCTCCTTTGCATCTGTTTATTGCGCGTGGCTGGATGTATATCGTCAGTCTCTCCTCGAGAGTGGCTTGGGTCAATATTTTTTGTTCGCAATTTACAACTAATTGCCCCATCCACCTGGTACACGAATCAGTTCTGGTCACTCGCTGTCGAAGAGCACTTCTACTTAATTCTTCCCTCCTTCTTATTCTTATGCAGGAAGGGCCGTCTCAGTGTGCTTGGCCTCGCATCGGTCGTGATTCTCGGTGCTGAGGTATTTACGAACCATTTCCACTTGATGCACTCCCCGTTACAATTCTCCGATTTCAGGCTTGGAGCACTCTTCGTGGCAGCAGCTGTGGCAGTGGCAATCAACCAGGGACTTCGCAGCAAAGCAACCAAAATACTGAAGCCCCTCCCTGTTCTTGTATTCAGCCTCGGGGCTGTCCTCTTCCTCCGCGATAATCTTGCCCTCCTAGCGATACCATTTGTGATGATCGCATCTGTCCTTAGCACGGTACTTAACCCCGTTCGTGTTGGCCAAGTCTTAGAACATCCAGTTTTGCGATTCGTTGGAAGAAGGTCATACAGCATATATCTCTGGCAGCAGCTCTTTTTTCCCGTTCGCTATGGACCCGGCATAGAGATGCACTGGATCCAAAGTTGGCCCGTATCATTCGTAGCGTGTTTCGGCATATCCTGTTTGAGCTACCAATACATCGAACAGCCCATGATTCAGATTGGCAGAAGACTGATCAAGCAGCGTTCAACCATTGAGCCAGAATTGGTTTCCTCAGTGCTCGATGTAGCTAGATGAGTAGGCATATTCACATTCCTCAAAACTTCAGCCGATTCAAGTAAGATTGCTCGAGAATACAAATATCCATATTAACCCACTATTGCAGAATATGACTGAGCTCTTCCATTGAGTTCGGTTGTGATCCGGTGAGCAGGTCTGAGTAAGTTGCTCCGGAAGTATCCGCTCGAATGCGCACCGGTAACGCTCTGGTAAATCTGCCAGACCAATCTAGACCCCCAGACAGGTCATCGTCATTGGGCACCCAACAATTGTCCCGCAATGGAGGTCACAGACATGCGTCGCATCACCGAGCTGGATGGAATTCGAACGATTGCAGTTGTTGGCGTCATAACGTCACACATCGCACCCTTTCGCAACATGGGTATGCTTGGGGAGTTCGGCAGAGCGGGCGTAGACGCATTCTTCGTACTTTCGGGCTATCTCATCACAACGATTCTTTTCCAGTTGAAGTCCAAACCGCATCCGTACAGAACGTTCTACGCACGACGGATTCTCCGCATCATTCCTCCGTACGCGCTACTCCTGCTGCTGGTCTACGTCGGGGGGACGCTGCACCACGATTTATTCGAGCCAAAAAAGTTCGTTGGTCAAATTCTATTCCTGCGCTGCTTCGCTCACACCAGAGAAATTATTCCACATATCAAAGCCGCTTCGCACATGCCATTGGTATCTCAGCTCTTCGGGTACTGGCCTTCCTCTAATGAGCATGATTTCCCGAGGTTGCCCATCTCGGCTAGCCTCGGACCGACGTGGTCTCTTGCAGTGGAAGAGTGGTTTTATGTCTTGTGGGCGCCTGCCGTCTTGATCCTAAGCCGACGGAGCTTAGGACTATTCGCAGCCGCTGCATGCCTGGTTGGATTCTTACTTCGCTTGTGCTGGGCACCGAATGGCAACTTCTTCACGTGCTTCGATATCCTTGCTACGGGCGCGTTGCTGGCACTTTGGGTGGAGCATCGAGAGTCGGCTTCGCTAACTCTTGTGAGACGGGTCGACCTCATGTTTAACGTGCTGGCATTATCCTTGCTTCCTGCATTCTTACTATTTACCTATTTGCACTTCGGGTCATTCCAACGGACGCTCTTTGCCTTTGGAATCTCGGGACTATATGCATTCCTTATCCGCAACAGCGGTAACGACCTGCTAATCACACGCGCATTGCGTTTCGGACCGCTCGTTTACACTGGTGCCATCAGCTACATGTTGTACCTCATACATCTGCCTGCTTACTTCGTGGTTCGAGGCCTTCTGAGTCAACCCCTCTCCGGCTTAACCCCGCTGACGCGGGAGTGGGTGATCGCCTTGACTACCGTTGCAGCCGCGTGGATCTTCGCCGCCCTATCATGGCGCTACTTCGAATCTCCGATGCTGGGATATAAGCATCAGTTCGAGGCGCTTGTTCTTCCGCATCGTGCACCTGAAACACAATGGATCAAGTCGAACCCTGATTTCTCAAACACGCAGTAGAACCATCAACAAGCATCTGATCAAGCAACATTGGCATCGGAATGAGGAAACATGAGCATAGGGAATTCAGGAGCAGCGAACGCTAAGAGGTTTTCCATCTCCTCTGTGAACTATGACGCGCGATCCTTCGTACCTGTAGACCTTGCAGCGGCCAACAGAGCGAAGGAAACATCGACCGCGATGAAGCCCGCGTTGCTCAGTTCTATCAAGACTTGGGTACTTTGCGCCATTCTGCTGGTACTCGCATCCACCTATGGATTTTCGTTCGAACGAGGGAGTGCAAACACCACAGCCGGAGGGTCGTCCCAAGGTGTCACCGCAGGAGATTCGGAGGAATCCGGCATCATCAAACTGCAGAAGAATGCTATTTATGGTCTTGCAGTCTTGATCATGCTACCGTTGGCGAGCTCTATTGGAACCGAGTTTCGGCGCAATCTGCTCATCTCTTGTTTACTTCTTTGGGCAGCTCTTTCTTTCACTTGGTCCACAGATCCGAAAGCTTCTCTCGTTACTTCGCTACGAATGACGGTGGACGTGGCTCTGGCTTTCTATATATTTAACCGGTATTCCAAAAACGACCTACTTAAATTATTGCTTCTTGTAGGGTCCATGGCCGCAGCCGGGAGTATATTGCTGATTCTCGTGTTTCCACAATATGGCCTGATGAATCGAGAAGCGTCCTACGCCCTCGGAGCGTGGCAGGGGATATTCGGACAAAAAAATATCTGCGGAAGGATGATGACTCTCCTCCTATTGCCTGTATTCTTTGTGAAACTGGAGGGGCGCTGGGCCAGGCCGTTTCGCTTCTCCTATGTCATGGCGGTATTGATCATCGTGGCCATGACTCGTTCTGCAGGTTCATGGGTGCTCTGTGCGGCTTGCCTAGCGTTCGTAGCTGCAGTCCACCTCTTCGTCAAGATGAGAAAAATCGACGCTATATGCTTAGGCTTACTAGCGTTTGGGGCGATGGTGGCGGCGGCAGCGATCGTGCTTAGCAATCCCGCGCCGATTTTAGCCTTGATTGGAAAAGATCCAACAATGACCGGACGAACTGGAATTTGGTCCACAATCATTGTGTCAATCGCGAAACGACCCTATCTTGGGTATGGATATTTTTCCTTTTGGAGAGGTCTACACGGCGAGTCAGCGAACGTGGTATTACAGGCTCACTGGCCGGGAATGTCGTATGCAGAAAATGGAGTTCTTGAACTCTGGCTCGAAATAGGCGCGGTGGCAGTTGTCCTCTATGCCCTGATATTTTTCACTGCCGTCAAAGACGCTTTCTATTGCTTGCGACGATATCCCTCCAAGAGCACCATGTGGTACGCATCTCTCCTCTTTTATGTGGGGTTCACCAACCTTTGGGCTGGTAACCTGCTTGCGGCCTCAAATCTGGAATGTGTCATACCCTTCATCGCCTATGTGGGTCTAAGAAAAGAGGCGCGTCGAATCCGGAGTCTCCAGGTCGCATGAGCCTAATTCGTAGAGAGATTCATAAGTTACGCAATAGTGTCCTGGGCCGGAATTTTGGGTGGATGCTGGTGGGCCAAGGAGCTACCCTTGTGCTGCAGGCGGGCTACTTTGCCGTTTTGGGAAGATTGCTCGGAGCCGCCGAGTACGGCATCTACGTCGGGGCGTTTGCGCTTACCGCTATATTGGCATCGTTTACCGCCATGGGGTCCGGGACAATCTTGCTTCGTTATGTGGGGGCTGACCGTCTCAGATTCCCTGTCTACTGGGGCAGTGTTTTGGTCCTTACGACCGGCTTCAGTTTTATTTTTTTATCGGGCGCAAAACTCGCCGCACCTCATCTTCTGAATCCTTCCAGTGCCGGCCTGGTAATAATCGCGGGTATCGGTAGCTGTTTCTGCAGCGAGGTGACACGCAATGCTGCAATGGTCTTCCAGACGTTCGAAAGGATGAAAGTAACAGCGCTAATCAATTTGGCTTCTAACCTCGCGAGGTTTTGCGCGGCGGTTGGGATGCTTGTAGAGCTTCGTCACGCGAACGCATTTCAGTGGGCCGTCGCATCATTAATAGTATCTGCCATGACTGCACTAGCCTCTTTCATCGCTGTGACGCTCTCCTACGGATGGCCTCGATTCTCACTCGGCCTTGCGGTTAAAGGAATACCTGAGGGCTTTGGATACTCCTTCGCAGGATCAGCTTCGTCCGTCTATAACGACATCGATAAGACGATGCTCAGCCATTATGGAATGAATCATGCAAACGGCATTTACGCCCTGGCGTACCGGGTTATCGACGTGTCTACTACTCCCGTAGCTGCGCTAAAAGATGCAGCAGCTCCAAGATTTTTTCGGGAAGGAAGTAGTAATCCGAGCGCACTTAGGGCGCTGGCGGAGCGACTTACCCAGCGAGCCGTGCTATTGATGCTCGGTGTCGCAGTTGTCCTCTACATAACCGCTCCTCTGATTCCATGGGTACTCGGATCTGGTTTTGCAGAGTCAGTACAGGCGGTTCGTTGGCTTTGCCTCATACCAGTGCTTCGCGCTATTCATCAGATTTCGGGATGTGCAGTGATGGGGCTCGGTAAACAAAGATATAGAACTGCAGCCCAATTAACTGTCGCGGTCTTCAATTTCTCATTGAACCTATTTTGGATCCCAGCTTACGGATGGAAAGGCGCGGCAGGATCGAGCCTCCTTTCTGATGGGCTCCTCGCGCTGTTCAGTTTTGGTCTTGTCTTGATATTTTGCAGGAAACCGAAGAAGGTCCTCACGTATAGTCACTAGCGTTCGACGCGCAACTAATTAACTTATCCTGATCATAACCGCTGTCCGAATTGCGCAGGAGTACCCCATGAACGCCGTTCCTCTGGTTAGCATCCTCATTAATAACTACAATTACGAGCGGTTCTTGGGCGAGGCCATTTCAAGTGCGCTTGAACAGACCTATGCAAGTTATGAGGTAATTATTGTCGATGATGGTTCCACTGACAATTCGCTCAGGGTGGTCGATGCCTACGGCGACCGCGTGAAGTTGGTTGCGAAGCAGAATGGCGGGCAAGCCTCAGCTTTTAATGCCGGATTCGAGGCAAGTAGTGGAGACGTTATTTGCTTCCTGGATGCAGACGATCTCTTTCTGCCAGATAAACTGGCTCGCGTCGTAGAGATCTTCGACGAGAATCCCGACTTCGGCTGGTGTTTTGACACACCAGAGTGGTTTGGGGGCTCGGCCGGACCGCGCTACGCGGGACCAGATGTCTGTAAGGCAGGTACTGTCGACGCGCGTCACATGATCAACAAGGGTAATGCGCCCTATATTCCATCGGCAACGTCTGGTCTCTCATTTCGTAGACAGCTCCTTAGGCAGATATTGCCGATGCCGGACATGATCCGAATCACGAGCGACAACTACATAAAGATCGCTGCTCTGTCTTTGGCGCCAGGTTGGCTTAGTCCCCAAACTCTGTCAAAGCAACGAATCCATGGGGACAACGCATATACACACTCCAAGAACAGTCGAAAGCGTGTTCGTGGCCGCACAGAGGTGTTAACCGGCATCGGCCTAGATAGAAACTTCCCCGGATTGCACCGTCTCTGCCTCAACTCAGTCTGCTACGGTCTCGTCACCCTTATTGTTACCGGGGGTATCGACCTAGAGATCAGAGAATTAGTTTTGACCTATGTGCGTTCGATCGGGATATTTACTTGGTCAAGAGCTTTTGCGAAGACATTCTGCAAAACTGCTGTTGGAAAATTGATGCGGACACGTCTCGCCTAAGCACATCGCACAACCAGGATAGTCGGTCTGTTAGGCCGGCCACTAATGACTCTGTTTGTTATCATCCGGTTGATTATTGAGCGAATAAGAGCAAAGGGACTAGCATGGGATTTTTCTCTCTGATTCGACGCCTTCGGCGTAATCCACGTAACCTCGCGATCGGCATCAAGGTATACCTCAAGGTTGTTCGCTTGCGTTTTGCCAACAGGTTCGGGCGGTCGCCGGTCACAGATTCACGTGGCCCTATCGTTTCGTTAACGACCTACGGGGTCAGATTCCAGACAGTAGATTTGGCGATAGAGTCCATTGCTCGAGGGACAATGCGCCCCTCGCGGCTCATTCTTTGGCTAGACGACGAGTCGCTGCTCGGTAACTTGCCCATTGGGATCCAGAGGTTACAAAAGCGTGGTTTGGAGATCATGCTATGCGAGAACTACGGACCTCACAAAAAGTACCATCCTTATTTGGAGTCGTTGCAAGAGTTTGAGATTCCCTTGGTCACCGCGGACGACGATGTTTTGTATCCAAAGGATTGGTTGAAGAAACTATCCGAAGCATTCCTGGAATATCCTGATTTCGTCAGCTGCCACATGGCGCGCATCGTCACACTCAAGCAGGGGAGTATCGGAAAATATGAAACATGGGAGTTCGTCGACTCCACGGAGCCGAGCTTTCGACACTTTGCCATAGGCGTCGGGGGCGTGCTTTATCCGCCCTCGCTTCAGCGAGAAATCAAGCGCGAGGGCGCGGCTTTCAAGAGCTGTTGCCCAAAGGCAGACGACATATGGTTGCATGCTCAGGCGGTTCGAGCCGGGTACAAAATACGACAGGTTTCTCGTACCGCAATTCCTCTCCTCTACATTCCTGGTACCCAAATCAATGCTTTGCATAACCAGAATCTGGCCGGCGGCGAAAATGACAGGCAGATCGAGGTTACCTACCGCGCAACCGATATAGATCGTCTGAGGGATTCCCCGATGGGTTCTTTCGGGGAGCTAATGGAACTGGCCCCAGAAGGCGCCGAGAATCTGAGTCAGCTAGAGTTCTGAGTTTGTTCTAGTCCTCAGATTGGGCCTCGTTCATTTTGGCTGTAGCATCGTGATTCGCAGGCGACCCGGGCGTAGACTCCGTACCGACAACCAACGGGAGGACAAACATTGAATAGGGCCCTAAGCCTTACTTTTGCTTCCTTCATTGTGCTCGGACTAACCTGTCCAGCTTGTGTCGCCAAGACTCCGTCGTTCGACCAGGATAGTGCCTCGAGCATGATCCTGACCCCAGCAGCGATGGATGATCTTTTTAAGGCTCTCGACCTCGAACGCCCAGAATTCACTTCGGTCGCGACCGCATTGAAGAGAAACGACAAAGCCCTAGCGCAGAAAGAACTGGCGAATTATTTCCGAACACGTTCATCCATAGGCTGGAAAAGCGATGTCGTCGGAGTTCCTCATCTCTCGCCACAGGGCCGAGCGGTCGCCGATGGGGCGGTCCAGGGGAAGTTGCAGGGCGGCCAGGTTCCTCTGATCTATTCTTTTCCGGACGGCCATGTCGATTGGCACTACAACGCGACGTTTCACACGGCGGGGCAGGCTCATAACGATGAGTGGCAATGGCAACTGAACCGAATGTCTTTTTGGAGCGATTTAGCCGTAGCATATCGTGCGACTGGGGACGAACGATATGCTGTGGTGTTTGTTCAGGAATTACGTTCGTGGATTGTGCAGTGCCCTGTTCCGGCGCGCACGGAAAATGTTTCTGGATCGGCATGGAGAACGATCGAGGCAGGCATCCGCCCCGGAGGGTCCTGGATGGATGCCTTTTATGCCTTTCGTAGTTCACCTGCAATGGACGATGAAGATCTCCTTGCGTTTGTTCATTCTTTCCTTGATCACGGCAGGTACCTTCGAAACCATCACACGAAGCTGAATTGGCTGACGATAGAAATGAGCGGCCTCTATTCAGTTGGCGCGGAATTTCCAGAGTTTAAGGAGGCATCGGATTGGAGAAACTTTGCGGCAACGACTATGGCCGAGGAAGGCCGTAAACAGTTTCTTCCTGACGGGGCTCAGATCGAGCTTTCAAGCGGCTATCAGAATGTCTCCCTGGACAGCATTCTGCATATCGCCGAAATTGCGCGATGGGCGGGTCTCACCGCGGAGCTTCCCCAAGGTTATCTAACCGCATTTCAGAATGCGTACGAGTGGCAGGTAAGCGTGGTGGCCCCTGACAGGTGGTTGCCGAAGATCAATGATTCCTGGCCGGTTTACCTTCCGGGAGTGCTCAAAAAAGCAGCTATCTATTATCCGAATGAGTCTGCTTTTCAGTGGTTCGCCAGTAAAGGCCAACAGGGTTCGCCACCGCCCTACAGGTCCGTCTTCCTTGACCGTTCCGGATTCGCGGCGATGCGGTCCAGCTGGGATACCGATGCAAACTATCTCATATTTCGCGTAGGCCCACTAGGACTTGGGCACCAGCAGCAGGATTCGCTTGGCGTGAATGTGTGGGCCTATGGCCGCGAGTTGATTTTTAATGGTGGCGGCGGTAGCTACGAAAATAGCAAATGGCGGCAATGGGCCGTCTCGGCTTTCTCCCACAATACGATCGTTGTTGACGACTTGGCACAAGTGAGACCAATGAGTCAGGATGACCCGCTGCACGATCCAAATATGGTCAGTCAAGGGCCGATTAATGCTCATTGGGAGACGAACGCAGGATTCGATTTCGCATCTGGTATTTACGCCGAAGGGTATGGGCCGTCTCACCTGAAGATTGCTTCTCAACAACGCGATGTCTTATTCCTGAAGCCGAACATTTATATTGTCGCTGATCGGGTCAGTCCTAACGATTCCCTTCAACATCGCTTTCAGGCGCGATGGCAACTTCTGACAACCCATAGTCGGATAGATCCTTCCACTCAGAGCCTTGTAACAGAGGATCCCGGCGTTCCCAACATCGCAGTGGTACCGCTCTTGACAGCCAATTTGATAGTAGCGTCTGCCTCCGGGCAGGAGCAGCCAGAACTCCTCGGTTGGAATGTCCGCAAAGATGTCGCGCCGTCACACGTTCCTGCGACAACGCTGCTTCAAACGCTCACCGCCTCTGGGCCCCAAATCATCCTCACGATGTTCGTCCCGCTCCGCGCCGGCGAATCCAATCCGATCCAGAGCGTAAAGCCCGGCGCAGACGGAGTCTCCTCCACGGCGATCTTCGGCGATGGGAGCAGGTTGCTGGTCTCTTGTCCGGGGTCCATCGGGATCTCGGTTCACGAGACCCTATCCGACGGGAAGCCGGGCCGCTCCGCAAAAGCCAATCGCTAAAAGTATACGGCATAGATGTATATAGAATGAATATGTTAGAAATACATGAGAATCAATTTCTGGCACAGAACGGTGCCTTTTGCAAGCCACCGTTCTATCTCAAATAAGCTCGCGATGCTCAGCAAAATTTATTCTGTCCAGGGCCAGTGCTCGATTCGGGAGTAAGTCGACCATTCAAACCTCTATTGAATCCGATGGCGACGATCCAACCCCCAATTTCTGCCGTTAGGAACATAGGTAACAACTTTGGAGGACCACCATGGGCCTAGTCGTGAACACTCCGGAAATCGAACTATTTCGACGTGACGGATTTGTTAGTTTACGTGGAATCTGCGGGCTGGAAGAGATCGCAGAAATTCGCAGGGTGCTCGAGGATTTATATTCTCGCAAAGTGGGCGTAAAAGAAGGAGCTCAGTTTGACGTCCTCAAGCCGTACGATTCAGAGGCTGCGACCTTGGGCCAGCTTACGAATCCTTCAAACTTTGCGCCCGCCCTAAAGAAAACAGCACTCTTCCGTAAAGCTCACGAAATCGCCCATCAGATTCTCGGACCGAAGGCATTCTGCTCTGCTGATTTCGTACTTGTAAAGCCTCCTCTTCAAGGAGCAACCACACCTTGGCATCAGGATCAGGCCTACGGGAAGCTTGATTACGACTATGACCAACTGACACTTTGGCTGCCGTTGCAGGATGTTGATGAGAATAGCGGTTGTTTGCAGTTTGTGCCAGGAACGCATATTGGTCCGATCAGACCCCATCGATCTGCAAACAACGATTCCAAAGCCCATAGTTTGGAATCTTGCTCCATCCCTTCCCCAGAAGAAATCGTTAGCGTTCCCTTGGCATTGGGAGATTGCTCCATCCATAACGGTCGTGTCTTGCACGGCAGCCCGTCGAACCGTTCATCCGTTGCACGGTTCGCTTACATCCTTGTCTTCCGAAATCCGACCATTCCTCCCCCGGAGGCATCTCCCTACCCGTGGATGGAACAAAGGTACGATGTTATCGCAGAACGCCGCAATGCATGGTTCCGTCATGGCGGCTTTCTGGTTCTTCTGTGGCGCAAATTTCGTGAAGGTGTCTTTTCAGACAGCTCTCGAGTTCGCCTAATGCTTCGTGAAGCGTTCGTTCGCATGCAGAGAAAATAGTCGTTTCGGTGCTGAGGCTGCGACGACCCAATCAAAAGCTTGGTGAAATCCCTCCGACCTTGCTTGAAAATTCAAGCAAGGTCGGAGGGATGAGAGTATTTATTCAAGCGCTGCCACGTCGATCATTGTGAGTTCCACCGGGCAGGCTGGAACTCACAACGACAATCCGAATTCTTATGTTCTGATTATTTGGAAAAGACCACGATCGCGGCGCTGGTGATTGGCATTGGAATCTCAAAGACTCCGTCCGTGACAGCAATCGACTCGACGGCTTTAGTGCCCTGGATGCTTCCATCCGTGCTGCCGTCGAAGGTTTGTCCCGCAAAGGTGACTCCCGTCGTGGATTGATAGCTTGGGGCGCTCAAGCGATAGACTTGCGCTTGAGTATATCCGCTGATCGAGACGTCGACTGTTCCCGTTGAGCTCTCATCCTTATTGATGATTGCGAGGCGCGGGGTACCGGTGGCATCGATGGTTCCCCAAGTCGTTAGATTGGCCGATGTCGTCAGGTTGGTGGGTAGAAGGTGACTGCCGTTCCCCGTCATAGCCTGAAAGAACAGCATTCCATAGTAGATTGGATTCACATTCGTCAGCGAATAGGAAGCAGTAGCACCCGATGTTTGAACTCTGATGTGAAATGCTTCGTAAATCGCATAATCTCCCATATGGATATTCACACCGTCCACGCCGACGCTCGCATACTGAAACAGTGCATCGGGGATCCAGAGGGCAGATCCAAACGCGTTACTAATCCCGGCTTCTCCGCCGTCGTAAAGGGAGTTCATTTCGCCCATACGAAATGGTATTCCGTATCCATGCGCCGAGGTAACGGCTGATGCCACTACATTTGCTCCGGCCGTAGCCGCACTCGGTGTGAGAAGAATGTCCTCTGCGTTTGTTCCTCTACCATCCGCGACATAATAATGATGACTGAAATATTTCAAAGAACCCGCCTCGGCGGAGTCAAAGGCGTGAGCATTGACCAGCGAATTTGGGCTTGCAAACGAAGGCCCCATGAGCTTTGTCCCCTGAGGTAAAAGCGGCATGATATTTGTCTTCCATTCACTGAAATCGGACAGGTACTCTGCGAACGTGTAGGGAGACGGTCGCAGCCCGTTGTAGACGTACATGTCCGGTTCGTTTCCGATTTCAATCGCCTCGATCGAGCCTGCCGGCATTTGCTTCACGAAATCTTTCGCTTGATCCACGGCTAGGCCGACATTGTCGGAAGCAAGGTTCACTCCAAGTGAAAAATGGTTTCCGCGTGCAGTTGCAAGTTCCGCAAAGGGTTGCACTGTCGTGCTGGTCGGCTCTCCAGACGTGTCCGTGGTATTCCCCCCGATCCTCAGATTGAGCGGAGCCGAACCGTACGCAGTAAGATTTAGCAATAGTTTCCGGGCAATGAGGTCCACTCCAACCGTTGAATCACCCAGTATCGTCTGGGCATTGTCCCATTCCATGGATAGGCCCATAAACTCGGACGGGATCTTTATCCCCGGGGTCGTTCCGATGCTGACATTGGCAAACGTAGACGTGGTTGCGGCCGCAATAGTTATGGACGTACTCAAGGACTTGGTCTGGACCGGCGTGCTGCTGTCGGTCACTGTCGCGGTGAAGCTGAATGTTCCACTGGCCGTCGGCGTACCCGAGATTGTCCCGGTAGCAGCCGCAACGCTCAGTCCAGTCGGCAAGCTGCCCGAGCTAACGGACCAAGAATAAGGTGTAGTTCCACCATTTGCGGCAAGCACCGTACTATAACTGGTATCTACAGTTCCTGATGGCAACGTAGTGGTGGAAATAGCCAGCGGCGACGGGGAGGCTGCCGCGGACGAGACGATCCTAACCAACACAGAAGGCGATGCCACTCCCGTCAAGCTATCTTGAACTTGAAGCTGACTTGTCCCAGGCGAGGCGATACTCCCCCCCCCAACAGCGGCAGACAAAGTATTGGCATTGATCGCTGAAGTGGCAAGCTTTGCGCCATTC
>Ga0302155_10000920_pt1 | contig 21969 bp, 20 predicted proteins | sample I_Bog_N3_1_FD_193508 | JGI IMG/M metagenome (GOLD analysis project Ga0302155, IMG submission 193508) | Peat permafrost microbial communities from Stordalen Mire near Abisko, Sweden - I_Bog_N3_1 | ecosystem: Environmental > Terrestrial > Soil > Wetlands > Peat | place: Sweden: Abisko, Stordalen...
TGTCGCTGGCTTCCTGCAAATGATCAAGGCTGCCATCGAGCGCAGCGGCGATCACCCAGGTGCCGGTCGAGAGTATGGTGCGCGGGCCATCCCCTGCCAGATAACGCAGCAAGGAGGCATTACTGTCATGCACACCGCACAATACCTTGCATTGCGGCGACAAGCCGGTCTCTCGCGCCAGCTGCGGCAAAATCGTCCCGAGTTCCTCCCAGGCGTGGCGCAGCGGCGGCATCAGGTGCTGCCAATCGCAGCGCCTGAGCAGCTCGGAATAATCACCGGTGGCAGCTTGCCAAAGGTCGCTGTGACAGCCTAACGAAGTGACTTCTGCAGCTGCTACGCCGCACAACCGCCAGGCCCAATACTGCGGATACAGCAACAGCTGGCGGGCGCGCTGAAAATCTGCCGGATAACGTTGTTGCAGCCAATACAGTTGCCGCCCAAGATTGAGCCCTTGTCCCAACGCAGGCGAGCAGGTCTGTGCAAACGGCGGGCGCAGTGTGTCGTACGGCGGCCATGCCGTTGACACCGGCAAGCTGTACTCGTAGTCGAGTACCGGCAACACCAGACCGACATCATCGACCAAGGCCGCCGTCGCACCATGCGTGACTGGAATGATGGCACTGATATGGGCCTGTTGCGCCAGCTCTCGTAAAGTCGAATACAGCCAGGCTTCGATGGCCGCGACATCATGGTGTGGGTACGCCCCCGACGTCACCACGGTGTTGGCGCGACGGCGCACCAGCAGTTCATGCCCCTGCGCATCGATCAGACTGAGTTTGATATTGGTTTTACCAATGTCGAAAACGGCAAGTACATCGATCATGAAACCTTATCCTGTCAACAAGGGAGCTATTTCAGTCCAGATGAAACATCGGCAACAGCGCGAACGACAGCGGACTGGCATCTGCCGCCGTTTCCATCAGATCCGCCATCTCATGCCACCAGCGCTGCATCAGCGGATGTTGCGACAAGGCCGCCATGCCATGGTCGGCCGGACGACGCAGCACGGCAAACAATTTGCCGCTGTCTGGCTCGAGAAAAATGCTGTAATCGCTGATCCCTGCGGCCCGCAACAGCGTAGTCAACTCCGGCCACACGGCATCATGCCGACGCCGATATTGGTCGGCGCAACCAGGGCGCAGTTGCATGGTAAAGGCGATCTGTTCCATCCCGGCCTCGTTTCAACGCTTGCCGTTGCCGCGCAACAGACGCGGCACGGCAATCGTGATCAGCAACAACAGCCCCACCACAATCGTCATGATGATGCCTGGCACATTCGCCAATGCCAGTCCATAAGTGACCATGCCCAGCGTCAATACCGCCAGCATCACGCCACCGATGGTGCCGGCACCGCCGCTGATGCTGATGCCGCCAAGAATCACCACGGTGATGATTTCCAGCTCCCAGCCCATGGCGATATTAGGCCGGGTACTGCCAATGCGGCCGGTCAGCAAACAGGCGGAGAGGCCGGACATGGCGCCGGTGAGGATAAACAACATCAAACGGTAACGCTCCACGGCGATACCGGAAAAGCGTGCCGCCACTGGATTATTGCCAATCGCATACATGCGGCGGCCCCACACGGTGCCATGCAACAGCAACGCAAACAGCAGCGCGGCAACCATCAGCACCACAAATGGCCGTGGCAGCACGTCGAAGAAATAGCCCTGCCCCCAAACGGCCAGCAGGTCTGGATAATTGGTGAATGCCTGATCACCCAACACTACGCTTGCCAGTCCGCGAAACAATGACATCGAGCCGATCGTGACGACAATGGACGGCAACGCGAAGCGCGTCACCAATACGCCATTGAGCGCGCCACAGAGCGCGCCGGTACCGATGCCGACGACGAACAGGCCAGCTGCCGGCACTCCATAGTGATTGGCCAGCCCCATCATCACCGAGGACAGGGCAAGGATGGCTGACACCGAAATGTCGATTTCCCGGCAGATGATGAGCAATGCCATCGGTAAGGCAATCAAGGCCTTTTCACTGAAATTGAAGCTGCTGTCAGCCAGATTGTAGAGATCCAGAAAATTTGGCAACAGCAGGCAGTTGACCCCAAAGACCACGAGCAACAACAAAGCCAGCAGGCATTCCCAATGATTGAGCAAATCAGTGACATGGAAACTGCCGCGCTCGGCGATGTCATAACGCGATGTCTTGGTGGCCGCAGTATCGGTCATGGCATTCATGGAGTTCATGGTGCGGTCCTTGAAACGGCTGCCCTTTGTGCATGAAAATGCAGAGGCAGGATTTGTTTATGGCGCTTCTTTTCACCGCGTCCGTTGACAATCACTGCCGACAGAATCACCAGTCCGGTCAGCGCGCTTTGCCAGAATGGCGAAATCTGCACCATCGGCAAGGCATTGTTGATCACCGCCAGAAACAGTGCTCCCAGCACCGCGCCGCTAACATTGCCGACGCCGCCAGCAATGCTGATGCCACCGATCACACAGGCGGCAATGACGGTCAGCTCAAAGCCGTAGGCAATTTCAGAATAAGCAACGGCATAACGCGCCACCCACAGATAACCGCACAGACCAGCCATCGCACCAGATAGGCCATAGGTCCAGAGCAGTCGCTGCGCAGCCGAGATGCCGACGTAACCGGCGGCGACCGGATCATTGCCGATGGCATACAGGTCGCGCCCGAAACGGGTATGGCGCACCACGTACCACAGCGCCACCAGCGCCAGCGCGGCCAGCCAGACCAGATGCGTGAGTCCGGCCAGACGTGCCAGCGGGAACGCAATGAACTCGGTCGGCATATTGCGAGAAGAGACCCAGGCACCGCCCGAGAGCACGAATACCAGGCCGCGATAAACACTCATGCTGCCTAGTGTGACGACAATCGGCGGCAGCGCCAGATAACCAATCAGCCAGCCATTGACCAGGCCCAGCAGCAGGCCGATGCACAGGGCGGCGGCGATCACCAGGCCGATTGGCAAATGAGGAAAATGCATCGCCAGCAGCGCTGACATCATTCCCGATAGTGCCAAATTGGAGGCCACCGACAAATCAATGCCGCGCGTGATGATGACCAGCATCTGCGTCAGCGCCAGCATGATGGTCAAAGCACTGTCGGTGAGCAGATTGTCCATGCTGTGCAAGCTAAGAAAAACCGGTGCACGCACGCCGACGAGCAGGATCAGCAGCACAATCAACAACGCCAGCAGTGGCTCGCGTCGGCGTCGCAGCAAGCTGCCGACATGCGCTATAGCTTGAGAGAAATGGCTGGGACCAGGTCTGGCCTGGGGCTTTAATGACATGAAGTGGCTCCGGTGAGGTTCTGCTCCTGCGCTTGCTCTTGTGGAACACTGCCCGATGCCGCCGCCACCAGCAATGCGGGATTCGCTTGTTCGCGCGTCAAGATCTGCTGCACGCTACCTTGATGCATGACGACCACACGATCAGACATGCCCAGCACTTCAGGCAATTCAGAGGACACCAGAATCACCGCCAGCCCTTGCTGCACCAGCTCGTTGATGAAGCGATGCACTGCTGCCTTGGAGCCGATATCAATCCCCTTGGTTGGCTCATCGAGAATGATCACACGCGGCGCAGTGGCCAGCCATTTTGCCAATACCACTTTTTGCTGATTGCCGCCGGACAGTTGCGCCACGGGTTGATGAAAATGTCTGGCCTTGAGTTCAAGCTGCTCGCTCAGGCGTCGGCTGATTGCCATTTCACGGCGACGATGGCGTCGCAGAAAAAATCCTATGCTCGATAGAATCGGCAAGGTGATATTCTGAAAAATCGGCAGCGAAAGCAAAACCCCTTGATGCTGCCGGTCTTCCGGCACATAGGCGATGCCCAAGGCAATCGCTGCGGCCGGTGAATCAATGTGCACCGTCTCGCCATGGAGACGCACCGTGCCATGCGCGGCGGGCGACAGGCCGAACAAGGCTTGCATCACTTCAGAACGACCAGCGCCGACCAGACCGTAAAAACCGACAATCTCACCGCGCCGCAAACTGAAACTGACGTCGTGAAATTCCGTCGGATGAGAAAAATGTTGTACCTCCAGCACGACGGCGGCAGCTTCGTGGTCCACCGGCGCGCGCGGCGCAAAAACCTGTCCGACCTCGCGGCCGACCATCAAGGCCACCAATTGCGCTTCGCTGATATCGGCCAGTGCGCCGGCTGCGATGAAGCGGCCATCGCGCAGTACGGTATAGCGGTCTGCCACAGCAAATATTTCATCGAATTTATGTGAAATGAAAATGATCGCCGTCCCCGCTGCACGCAACTGCGCGATGATGCGATAGAGCTCACGAATTTCATGTTGTGATAAGGCCGCAGTCGGTTCATCCATGATGACAACCTGAGCCCGTTGCGATAAGGCCCGAGCAATTTCGACAAAGTGCCGCTGTGCCACGCTCAAATCCTTTACACGTGCACGTACCGGCAGATCGACTTCCAGCCGCTTGAATAATTGCTCAGCTTCGGTTTCCATGCGGCGCCAATCGATGCGCGGCGGCATGCCGCACAATGGTTGCCGGCCTATATAGATATTCTCTGCCACCGTCAGCTCTTCGAACATGACGGTTTCCTGATGTACGGCGGTAATGCCGGCCTGCATGGCAGCCTGCGGAGTGGCGAACGACACCGCCTTGCCACTCAGGACAATGACGCCTTCATCCGGCCGGTGAATTCCAGTCAGGATTTTGACCAGGGTTGATTTACCAGCGCCGTTTTCTCCCAGCAAGGCCATGACCTCGCCGGGACGCACCGAAAAACCGACGTCCTGCAATGCCACAATGCCCTGGAAGCGCTTGCCGATGCCCGACAATTCCAGCACCGGTGTCGTCGCTTGTACGGCCGCCGTGTGTGCCACAGTAGCGGCCGCTGTTGGCGGTGGATGAAACAAGGTGCCTTGTGCAGGCAGAACAGAAGACGTCATGGCAATTCAGTGATGAACTTCAGTGGTGCGCTGGCGTGCCGATGCTGAGGACAAGGGCACGCTGCAACGTCATAATGAAAAAGCGGAGGCCATGCCGGCGAGCTGCTCCGGCAAGGCGCACTGCTGCTCACGCCGATTAGAAAATTTTTGCAAATTTGTCGACGTTACTGGCATCGTAGGTAAACGGCGGTGCCAGTGCTGCTTCCCCTGCGGCATCGAGCTGTATCGAGCCCATCCGACCAACTGCAATGCTTTCACCTTCCTTACCCTGTGCATGCCCTTTGACAAACTGATAAGCGGCATAGGTTGCGGCATAACCGAGGTCGATAGGATTCCAGATGGCAAAACTCTTGACCGCGCCGCTCTTGACGTGCCCGGCCATTTCCGACGGCAGGCCCAGTCCGGTCACATAGACCTTGCCGACCAGTTTTTCATCCACCACAGCCTTGCTGGCGGCATTGATACCTACGGTAGTCGGTGCAATGATGGCTTTCAGATTCGGATTGCTGCGCAACAGGCCAATTGCTTCGCGATAGCTCTTGTCAGCCTGATCGTCGCCGTACACGGTGGCAATCAGTTTGATTTTTGAGAACTCTGGTTTGGTCAACGCCTTTTTCATTTCACCAATCCAGATATTCTGATTGGTGGCCTGCGCCGTCGCCGACAAAATCGCGACCTCGCCGGCACCGCCAATGGCGTCCGATGCCATCTGTATCTGCTTGACGCCGATCAGCTCGGCGTTGGAGGGATTGAGCTGCATCAAGCGGCCAGCACGGGCAATGCCACTGTCGAACGACAATACCTTGATACCGCGTTGCATGGCCTTCTTGGTAATTGGTACCAGTGCATTGGCATCATTGGCCGAGATGACGATGGCATCGACCTTTTGGCTGATCAGCGAATTGATGATTTCAATCTGGCCTTCGGCCGTCGGCGTCGTAGGACCCGTATAAATAATTTCAACGTCGCCCAACTGCTTGGCCGCTTCATTGGCGCCCTCATGGGCAGCATCGAAGAAGCCGTTGCCAAGACTCTTGACCACCATAGCGATACGCACCTTGTCGGCAGCGTTGGCCGGTCCAGACAACCCGATTGCGGCCAGCATCAAAGCCGCCACGCCTGCGCGCCAAACGGCGACGCATTTTTTCTTGTATGTCATGCGATGTCTCCAGTTCTATAAGATGGCCCCGCGCAGAATGCCCGGACAGCCCGTTGCTACTATTGCAATCACCACACCGTTGGAGGCCAATGCTGCAAGCGGCGTTTTTCAGGTGTTCTTACTCTTCCAATACTGCTTCCAGCACCGGTGTCACGGTCACCACTTCCACCCCGGCCTGCTCCATCATCTGCACGGCCTGATCACTGACGCCATCGTCAGTGATCAGGCAATTGACGCGGTTGAGGCCGCACAGAATCAATCCCGCCTTGCGCGAGAATTTGGAACTATCCACCATCACGATCAATTGCTCGGCCTGACTGAGCAGACGTTTTTCAGCCTGGATCAGCAAGGGGTCAACCTCCATCAAGCCCAGCATCGACAGACCGTAGACCCCCATGAACATCTTGCCGGCGTAATGGTGCTGCGTAATATCGTTGTCGAAGGGGCTGAGAATGACGTTCTGTTCGCGGTACACCTGCCCGCCGGGAACGATGATCTGATTCTCGCTGGTGGTCAGCAAACGCTCGGCCATCAAAAAGGAATTGGTCAAAATCTTGAGCTGCTTGTGCGCTAGAAATTCGGCCATCATGTAGGTGGTGGTACCACCGTTGATGATGATGGTTTCACCGTCCTGGCATAGCCCCGCCGCATATTGCGCAATGGCGCGCTTCTGCGCCGGATGACAGGCCAGACTGACTTGAAAGCTGTCGCCCGATAGCGCAAAAGCATTGCGTTTAGGCGCCACCTGCTCAGCTCCACCGCGAACGCGATTGAGCAGGTTACGCTCGGCCAGCCAGGCAATATCGCGCCGCACCGTGGCCGCCGAGGCGTTGAGCCACTGGCTCAACTGTTCGACGCTGGCATGGGCATGCTCGGTCAATAGACTCAGCATCCGCTTGCGGCGTTTGTGGTTGATCATGCTTGTCTCCATCATGTCGCACGGCGTGACCCGGTCGTTGCCAGGACATCGTATTGCGTGCTTTCGTTATGCTGCAAGACTAAGCGATTGGAGAAAAACAAGTCAATCTGCAATCAATCAACTTGATGATTACTTCACAAATAATCAAAAAGTTGATTGGAGATCGATTGACTCTGATCGGCAGGTGTTTTCTACTTGATCCCGAACCATAGGCCAGCAAGCCGCCTGCCTCAGATTGCATCCAAAATTAAAACCGGAGACTCCATGACTACAGCCCTCTTTCCTGCGACGACGATGGCGCCTGCCAGTGCGCTGCGCATCGCCTCGGCCTGGGATGATGCCCACGCCGCCACCCTTGATGAAGCACATTTGCTGCTTTACCGTTCCAACTTGCTGGGGGCTGACAAAGCCATCACCAATTTCGGCGGCGGCAACACTTCGGCCAAAATCCCGATGCCAGACCCGCTTTCAGGCGAGATGGTAGAAGTATTGTGGGTCAAAGGCTCCGGCGGCGACCTCGGCAGCATCCGCCTGGATGGCTTTGCCACGCTGTACATGGAGAAGCTGCAAGCGCTGCGCGCGCGCTACCGGGGACTGGAGCAGGAAGATGAAATGGTCGGCTACCTGCCGCATTGCACCTTCAATCTCAATACCCGCGCTGCCAGTATCGATACCCCCTTGCACGCCTATATTCCGTATCCCCATGTCGATCACATGCACCCTGACGCCGTGATTGCCATTGCCGCCTGCAAGAACAGTCAAGCGTTGACTGCCAGCGTGTTCGATGGCGAACTGGGTTGGTTACCGTGGCAACGTCCGGGCTATGACCTGGGACTGAAGCTGGAAAAGATGGCACGCGAACAACCTGCGCTCAAAGGCATCGTGCTGGAAGGACATGGCTTGTTTACCTGGGGCGATAGCGCCAAGTCTTGCTATGACAATACGCTCGACATCATTCGCCGCGCCGATGACTGGCTAGCCGCCAACTGCAGTTCGCCAGCCTTCGGCGGCAAACAATGCGCGGCGCTGCGAACCGAAGAACGTGCCGCCCTGGCCGCTCGTGTGATGCCGTTGTTGCGTGGAAAAATCAGTCAGCAAGAGTTCAAGCTGGGACATTTCGATGATAGTGCTGCGGTACTGGAATTCGTCTGCAGTCGTGATCTGGTGCAACTGGCTGCGCTTGGCACTTCCTGCCCGGATCACTTCCTGCGCACCAAGATCCGTCCGCTGGTACTGGACTTCAATCCCGCTGCTCCCGATTTCCAGAAGCTCGTCGATAACCTCGATCAGGCGTTGGAAGACTACCGCCAGGATTACAGTGCCTACTATCAACGTTGCCGCCGTGCCAACAGCCCCGCCATGCGCGATGCCAATCCAGTGATTTATCTGATCCCCGGCGTGGGCATGCTGTCCTTTGCCAAGGACAAGGCGACCGCACGCATAGCTGGTGAGTTCTATATCAACGCCATCAACGTCATGCGCGGCGCCAACGGCGTCGACAGTTATGTCGGTTTGCCTGAACAGGAAGCCTTTGACATCGAATACTGGCTGCTCGAAGAAGCCAAGCTGCAACGCATGCCCAAGCCTCGCAGTCTGGCCGGCCGGGTGGCATTGGTGACTGGCGGCGGCGGCGGCATCGGACAGGCGGTGGCGCGTCAGTTACTCAGCGAAGGTGCCTGCGTGATGCTGACCGATATTGATCAGTCGGCCATCGACAGCGCCTATCAGAGCCTGCTCAAACAAGCCGGCCCTGATGCGATTGGCGTAGTACGCGCCGATATCACCAACGAAGCCGATGTCGACAATGTGCTCAACAGCGTGGCGTTGCATTTCGGCGGAATTGATTTGCTGGTCTCCAATGCTGGCATTGCATCTGCCTCGCCGCTGGAAGATACCAGCCTGGAAGTCTGGCAACGCAATATGTCGGTATTGGCCACGGGTTATTTCCTGATCAGTCGCAGTGCCTTTCGCAGCATGACGGCGCAAGGTTTGGGTGGCAGCATCGTGTTCGTGGCGAGCAAGAATGGCCTGGTCGCCTCGGCCGGCGCTTCCGCCTATTGCACCGCCAAGGCTGCAGAAATCCACCTGGCGCGCTGCATTGCGCTCGAAGGTGCACCACATGCCATCCGCGTCAATGTCGTCAATCCTGATGCTGTCATTCGCGGCTCCCGCATTTGGGATGGCAAATGGAAGCAAGAACGCGCCGCTTCCAACAAGATCGATTCTGACAATATCGAAGAGTTCTACCGCCAGCGCAGCCTGCTCAAGCGCAGCGTACTGCCGGAAGACATTGCGGAAGCGGTGTATTTTTTCGTCAGTGAAAAATCGGCCAAGAGTACCGGCAACATTCTCAACGTTGATGCCGGCAATGCCGCTGCCTTCACACGCTAAACATGCTTGATTGAAAAGCCACCTCAACCCAATTAAAAAATGCAAGATGCGCTCTGACGAGCGTGTCATTGCTCTCATCTGGAGACACCATGTCCTACCTCATTGATGGCGATTTCATCGTCCAGCAAAATGCCCATACACGCAGCCAGTTGCAGGCCGACTATGATGCTCTGGCAGGCGTGCTGCAACGCCGCGGCTGCGACATTGACGCACTGACGACACTGGCCACCGGTTTTGCGGTGGCCTTGCCAAGTTGGGGCGTCGGCACCGGCGGTACCCGCTTTGCCCGTTTTCCGGGAGCGGGAGAGCCGCGCAATGTCTTTGAAAAAATTGACGACTGCGCGACAATTCATCAACTAACCGGGGTCACGCCGAGCGTTTCCCTGCATTTCCCCTGGGATCGTACGCAAGATCCACATGCCTTGCGCGAAATCGCCCATAGTCACGGCCTACATTTTGACAGCGTCAATTCGAACACTTTTCAGGATGCCATCGGCCAGGCCTTGAGCTACAAATACGGCAGTCTGACCGCACGAGACCCCGCCGTGCGTGCGCAAGCGGTGGCGCACAATATTGCCTGCATCGAACTGGGCCATACGCTGGGATCCAAAGGATTAACGGTATGGCTGGGCGACGGCGCCAATTTTCCCGGCCAGCATAATTTACGTGCAGCGCTGGAAAACTATCTGGAAAGCATGCGGGAAATCTATGACGCTCTGCCGTCGGACTGGTTGATCTATATCGAACACAAATTATTCGAACCAGCCTTTTATGCCACCACCATTGCCGACTGGGGCACCAGCTTTGCCTGCGCGACCGAACTGGGACCCAAGGCAAAATGCCTGGTCGATCTAGGCCATCATGCCCCCAATACCAATATTGAAATGATCGTGGCGCGTCTGGCGCAGTTCGGCAAGCTCGGCGGTTTCCATTTCAACGACAGCAAATATGGTGATGACGATCTCGATTCAGGCAGTATCAATCCGTTCCAACTATTCCTGATTTTCAATGAATTGCGCGACAGTGCAGTGCGTGATGGCGCGCAATTCAAGCCGGCTTACATGCTCGATCAATCACACAATGTCACCGATCCGATAGAAAGTCTGATGACCAGTGCGGTGGAAGTCCAGCGCGCTTTTATTCAGGCGGCATTGATTGATGCCAAGGCGCTCAGCCACTATCAGGAAAACAACGATGCGTTGATGGCGGCACAAACACTCAAGCAGGCATTTCGTACCGACGTCAGCCCCATTCTGGCAATGGCGCGCGTGCGTGCCGGCGGCGCAGCCGATCCGGTCAATTGCTACCGCACCAGCAGCTATCGCGACCACAAGCGCAAGGAGCGTCCACCGGTGACCGGTGCCAGCGGCAGCGGTATTGTCTGAGTTGACTCAAAAAGCTGCGCGTAATAAAAAAGGCGAACCAGTGGTTCGCCTTTTTGCCTGCTGCCACGAAGGCATCGGCACTGACCTCAATAAAACTCAGCTTTCTTCTGCATGCGCATGCAGAACCACGCGCGTCAGATTTTGCGGACCTTGCTCGGACAACCAATGACGCATGCGCATAGCATCGGCAACGTGCGAGGCGCGTCCCTTGGAGTCGAGAAATACCATCACCACGGAACGACCTTCAATTTTGGTCAGCATGACCAGACAATGCCCGGCTTCATTGATGTAGCCGGTCTTTTGCAAACCAATATCCCAATCCTTGCTGGCAATCAAACGGTTCGAGCTGGCATATTGCACGGCGTGGCCACTGGGTTCAACCATGTATTTGGCATCGGTCGAGTATTGGCGAATCAACGGGTAATTGTAGGCAGCGACCACCAGCTTGGCGAGATCACGGGCACTGGCAACGTTGCGGCTGGACAAGCCGGTTGAATCAACATAGTGGGTATCCATCATGCCCAGCGCATGCGCCTTGGCGTTCATGGCAACCACAAAAGCCGGCAGTCCGCCCGGGTAATTACGGCCCAATGCCGAAGCAGCGCGGTTTTCGGAACTCATCAGCGCAATGTGCAGCATATCGTCACGCGACAATTGCGCACCGACACGTAAGCGTGAGCTGCTGTGCTTTTCACGGTCGACATCGTCTTCCGTCACTGTCAGAATTTCACTCATGTCCTGATGTGCTTCAGCCACGACGGTGGCTGTCATCAGCTTGGTGACCGACGCGATCGGCAAGGCAACTGTGGAGTTCTTTTCAAACAAGACTTGCGAACTGGCCTGATCAATCACCAAGGCGACGTTCGAGCGCAGCGCCAAGGGATCCGGCGTCATGTTCAGACCGGCCAGATCACCGGCTGTCTCTACCATTGGTGCGGCGACAATAGGAGTACGCTGATAAGACACTCGACGCTTGCCATTGACCATGGCACTGGTGCGGATGATGCGTTGACGCACCGGAGCAACATGCACAACGCGTTTGACTTGGATCGGACGCCGTTTGACTAACGGCTTTCTGACGATGACTTTTTTGACGACGGCCTTCTTGGCCACCGGTTGATTGGAACTGACTGCATTCTGTGCGGTTGCGGGTGCAATGCCGGCCAGCACAAAAAGGAGCGTAGTAACGACAGCTAGCGCAGATTTAAGCATTGGCGAATCTCCCCCTGAATAATACATACAGAAAACTGTTGGCAGTGTAGCAAACCAGGGAAAAATCGCAAGATAATTAAGCAGTTAGCGCAATTATTTAAACAAAATTCTCGAAAAAATCGCCCTCCGTCGTCAATAACAACTTCATGCAACATTTTTCGTGGCTCCCCGACCACTGTGCTGTGTGGCAAAACAATCTGCCAGCGTGAAAATTAAAACCCACGCATGATACCAGTCTAGCGCTACCAAGCGCGATGCCATCGCGACAAGAGAGGCCAAAATCGGCTGCAATTGTCGACATTAAACTGTCAGACTGTTAGCGCTGTGAGGTATAACGAACACCAGCATGATCGGGTTGACCTCAACAAAAAATTCCGCGTCAGCGTTTGATCGCCTCGAACAGTACCGTATCGATTTCAAATGAATAATCTTCTTGCACGCGGAAGTAATCACGCACCTCGGCCGGTGCCGCACGCCAGAGTGCCTGGATCGCAGCAACATGGTCGGCTGGCGTACGCATGCGCGCAATCCAGGAAGAAAACTCCAGCGGCAACTTCCAACTGTTGACGAACTCCAGCTGCAAGCCGGTCTGAGCAATCAGTTTTTTCCAGGATGACATGCTCACATTACGAACATGAGATGTATCACGCAACAGCTCAATGGCTTGCACATACGTATCGGCCAGCACATCGGCCGGTGCAGCGGTATCGATGATGATGAAACGGCCGCCCGGCTTGAGCACGCGGGCCGCCTCCTGCAACGCCTGCGACAATTGGCGCCAGTGATGCGCACTAAAGCGCGTGCACACCAGATCAAACGAGGCATCGCTAAACGGCAATTGCGCAGCACTGCCCTGTTGCACCGTGATGTTACGCAAACCACGCTCCAATGCGGCAGCATGTACCACCTCCAACATTTGAGCCGACAAATCGTAAGCAATCACCTCGGCCGCATGCGCTGCCACGGCAAAACTGGCATGACCGCCACCACAACCCAGATCCAGCACACGCGGCTGCGCATAGGCGGCGGCATACGCGGCGAGTTCTTGTAAATCCGCACCCTGGGCATGTACGGCGCTAGTCAGATACGACTCTGCCGTGTGGCCGAATTGTTCTGAAATGACTTGATTGTGGCTACGCATGACTGACTCCATGATGAATTGAACAAGATCGATGCCGCCGGGATTGACCTGCATCTGTTTTGCAAGTCTAATCATCTTTTATCCTGGTACAAGTTGACTATTTATACTATTACTAAAACCAACAGGTTCAGTGCATGACTCAAGACGATAGCAAACGCCGCGCTCTGGGCGAATTCATCAAATCCCAGCGCGAGCAGACCACACCGCAGCAGCTCGGCCTCGGCCATCTCAGTCATGGCACCCGGCGCCGCACGCCGGGACTGCGGCGCGAAGAGGTGGCGCAGTTATGCGGCATCAGCGTGACCTGGTACACCTGGATTGAGCAAGGCCGCACCGATTCAATCTCGCCTCAGGCATTGGCGCGCATCGCCGAGACACTCCATCTGCCGCGCGCCAAACGCGCCTATCTGTTTGAACTGGCCGAGAAAAAAGATCCAGTGCATCAGCATGAGCACAGTGAGAGCGTCCCACCGGAAATCCTCGATGTGGTACGCAGCATTCGTCAGCCGGCTTACGTACTGGATCGCTATTGGAATGCACTGGCTTCGAACGGTCCTGCGCGTGCACTGTTTACAGGTTGGCTGAGCGCCCGTAGCGAGAGCAGCAATTTGCTCTACTTCACCTTTTGCAACGCTGCTTCACAACAACTCATCACTGACTGGGAACAGCGCGCGCATCGGTTGGTCGCTGAGTTTCGCGCCGATTGCGGACACTATCTGGACGACCCGCAAGTGCATCGCATGGTGGAGGAATTGTCGCAACGCAGCGCCTTGTTTGAACGCGCCTGGCGTTTGCAGGATGTGGTCGAACGCGAAGGCGGCAAGCGCCTGTTCTGCCATCCGCTGCGCGGTGAACTGGCATATACGCAAGTCAACTTTCGCGTGGCCAATCGCCCCGATTTAAAACTCATCACACTGATGCCAGCCTGAGCCCGGCCATCCATTGATCCGCGTAGTGGCTGGCCAGCGCGATGGTTTGCAGATGCACGGCGACGGTGTCTTCTATTTTTTTGCCATAGCCGCCGGCCATTGCCACAGCGATCGGAATATGGTGCCGCTGGCCCAGCTCAAATACCTGACGGTCGCGTGCGGCCAGCCCAGCCAGACTCAGCTTCATGCGCCCCAAACGGTCGCCTTCATGGGGATCGGCGCCAGCCAGATAAATGATCAGTTGCGGCGCAAAGACTTGCATGAGTTGCTCCAGCGCAGCTTGCAACGCCGTCAGATAGACCGCATCGGTGACGCCATCGGCCAAGGCCACATCGAGATCGCTTTGCTCTTTTTGGAACGGATAATTGTTTTCGCCATGCAATGACAGCGTAAACACCGACTCATCCCGAGCCAGAATCGATGCCGTACCGTTGCCCTGATGAACATCCAGATCCACCACGGCAACCCTGGCCACGCGTCGCTCTGCCTGCATCAATCGTGCCGCTACGGCGGCGTCATTAAAGACACAAAATCCGCCGCCGCGATCCGCATAGGCATGATGCGTACCGCCAGCCATGTTGACGGCGACACCCTGCTCCAGCGCACTGCGGCAAGCAGCAATGGTGGCGCCGGTGGATCGGCGTGAGCGCTCCACCATGTGTGTCGACCAGGGGAAACCAATGTCCTTCTGAGCACGTTCGGACAACTCGCCGCGCGAGACCTTGTCGACATAATCGGGATGATGTGCCAGCGCCAGCACGCCGTCCGTTGCCGCCAGGGCTTCTTGGCATTCGAGACCCGCAATCGTTTGCGCAGCCCCTTCTCTGATCATGCGATATTTTTCCATCGGAAAACGATGACCGGGAGGCAAAGGTAAAACGAAGTGGTCGCTGTAGTAGGCACGCAAAACGAATTTTCCTTGTCGGTGAATGAATGGAAAAAGAAGGTGTCGAAAAAATGTAAAAAACTACTAAGAATTATTTTAAAAAGAAAACAAAGAATATTGACATGCCTGGATTTTCACCTAGAATCCTGATTGTGCACCGCACAAATTCAGTTCAAATAATCAGGGTGCATATGTATCCACGCGTTTTTATTTTTATCTTTTTTAGAGCCCAAGGACCAAGCATATGACAACACTCACCGAACAATTCTCTGCCGCAACAAAAGCCAACTTCGAAGCACAGATTGCCCTGTTGAGCCAATTTGCCAACAAGACTTTTGAAGGCGTGGAAAAACTGATCGACCTGAATTTGAAAGCGACAAAATCTTCCCTGGAAGAAAGCCACGAAGCCGCCAACAAGCTCCTCACGGCTAAGGATGCACAGGAATTTTTCTCGCTGTCGAGCGCCCAGGCACAGCCAACAGTGGAAAAAAGTCTGGCCTACGGCCGTCATCTGGCGGGAATTTTTTCGACCACACAGGCCGAACTGACCAAGACAGCTGAAGTGCAGATCGCAGAAACCAATCGCAAGGTTATCTCGCTCATCGACGAAGCGTCGAAAAATGCGCCAGCCGGTAGCGAACAGGCGATCTCACTGGTCAAGACTGCATTTGGTAATTTCAATTCCGGTTACGAGCAGTTCAGCAAGAGCGCCAAGCAAGCTGCAGAAGCGCTGGAAAGCAATGTTTCTTCAGCCGTTGATCAGCTGTCGCAAGCGACCGTAAAAGCGACTGCACGCAGCAAGAAATAATTAGCAACTGTGCATTGACTGTCGAAAAGACATCTTTACTATACAGATGTCGTTCCTGAAGCCTCGGTCAGCCGAGGCTTTTTTTTGCTCAGTTATATTCTGCGTGCAAAGCCTGTAGCCCATCCTCAAGCTTGCGAAATGCATCTTCAACCTGAGCCGGTTCGCCCTTGACACCCAGATCGATATGGCGCCGCGTCTGTTCATCGCCGACGTGCGGCAGACTGAACACCTTGACCAACGGAAATTCCGCCTCAATCGCTTCCATCAGCGGCGTCAGTGCGGACTCCATCTGACCATACACCAACACCGATTTTTCGGCCCAGGCTAGTCGATGGAACAGATGTGAATAATTCTCCTCCAGTACCCATTCAAACATCGGCCATGCCATTACCGGGAAGCCCGGCACGAAATAGTGAGCACCTACTGTGCTGACGTTCGGTATGGAAAAGCCAGGAATTTTATTGTAGGGATTAGGAATGATGGAGGCGCCGGCAGGAAACTCTCCCATCTTGAGGCGATGCAGGTTTTCCGGTGCGTCATAGTCTGGTGTGATGCCGGCATCACGCGCCATGTCAGCGATACGTTCCTGGATTTTGCGCTTGGCATCGGGGTGCAATTGCAGCGCGACACCCAGTGCAGCCGCCGCACATTGGCGAGTATGGTCATCGGGAGTGGCGCCAATACCGCCGGTACAAAACACGATATCTTCGCTGGCAAGGCTGCGCTTGAAGGTAGCGGTAATGCGCTCAGGAGAGTCGCCGATGTATTCAACCCATGCCAAGGGCAGACCGCGCGCGGTCAACAATTCGAGTACCTTGGGAAAATGCTTGTCGATACGTTTGCCGGAGAGAATTTCGTCGCCGATGATGATAAGCCCGATCGCCATATCTGTTCCTAGTGATGTCGTAAGCTTGGATTATGCCTTGATCTGCACAATCAGACAGTGATACACATCAAGCCAGATCGGACTCATTTGCACGCAATTTACTGAGCGCGCTTAGACAATAGTATTGAAACCACAGCGCAGTGAAAATGAACACCAGGACATAGAGCCAGATCGACACGGCCGCCAGCAGCGGAAACAATACCCAGGCCAGCACACCGCCGAGCCAGATAAAGGTCGGCGCGGCCCCCAGGCAACCGGCAACCACACCGATGCACAGCAGTGGCCAGCGATGAGCGTGCAAAATAGTATGCCGCTCAGTCGCGCTGGCATAATCGGCCAGCGTGTCATAAGCCATGATCCGATAGGTAAGCCAGCCCCACAGCAGCGGATGCATGACCAATGCCAGCGGAGGCACCAGCGAGGTGATCAGCCAGGCCAGGATGAACACGACAAAACAGTACAGTGAGGTCCACAGACTGCCCCACCATGACCCGCCGTGACGTTGCTCCAGATGCGGGAAATGGCGTACTCCTATGTGACGCGCGATGACTGGTACGGACAGTAGTCCGACACATAGCAAGGCCGTGAGTATCATGAACGGCAACAAGGCCCAGATCGCAATGAGCGGGACGATGACCGTTTTTAACGCACCCAGCTTGAACCAGCCAAGTATCGCGCCAACCGTGCCAAAGGCCTGATGCGTGACAAAGTAGTTTTGCAACCAGTCCAGCATGGCTTGCAAGCCCCACCATAAACCCAGGCCCCACAATGTCACTGCGAGTGTAAACGGCAACACTGTCAGCAACAGCATTCTGATGTGCATCTGCGCCATCAAGGCGCGGCCGAAAGATGTTGCGAACAGTTTCATGAGCGCTTCGCCTTACGGGAAAACTCGACCATGCGCCTGAGCCCCAGCCACTGCTGAGCCCAGAATCCGCGACCGTAGTCACGTCCCTTGCCGGCCGGAGGTGGTAACTGGTCGCGCACACCGGTCATGGCAAAGTCTTTGGCGAAATGGGTGGTGCCGAGCAAGACATCCCAGATCGGCAGCAATACGCCGAAATTGTGACCGCCCAATGAATGCTTGCCACGACTCTCATGACCAATACCGATGGCATGGTGCAGCCGGTGAAAACGCGGAGAAACCAGTAAATACTCGCCAATACGGCCAAAATGAATGCGCACGTTGGCATGCTGCAAACTTTGCAGCATGCGAGATACCGATACCAGCAGGATGAACTGACCGGGCTGCACGCCAATGACCAACGCGACCAGACCAAACAGGAGATCGTGCACCAGACCATCGAGCAGATGGTTGCGGTCATCACTCCACAGGTTCATGTTTTCCTGACTATGATGCAGACTGTGCAAGGCCCATAACCAGCGCCACCCATGCTGGGCGCGGTGATACCAGTACTCGAAGAAATCGAGCACAACAAAATAGAACAGGAAACTGACCAGCGCCCGGTCGGTCACGCCAGGCCAGACGTCGTCCAGGTTGAAAGTGCCCCAGCCCTCCAGATGCAATAGTTCGCTCAGGTAGGATAGCAATGGGTCAAACATGAAAAACGCCAGCAGTGAAAATGCGCCCAGCCGATACAAGGCGGTATAGAGGAAATCAGTCCAGCGCGCACGTTTGTCGGTAATCGTATGCACAGGAATCCAGGCTTCCAGCGGCCGCAGGACGATGAACAAGAGCAGCATTTCACACACGCCCATCAGCAACCACTCAGTGCCGGTGAATGCCTCTTCGACAAACTCACCCAGCCCCAACGCAAACACCAGCGGCTGCACCAGCGTTTCGAACAACCAGGCTTGTACGCTGGCAAACAAATCGACAAAGGCTCCAATCATATGCGTCATCATTACTATTTTCGCGGTTACTGAGTGCTTACTTGATCACTGCGGTGTGTTGTTCGACCGTACTGCCATTGCTGGCCATATGGGCGGCGACAAAAGCCGGATGCTCACGCAAGGTGGCAAAGCAATAGCCTTTTTGTTCAAGACCGCTGATGAGCGGCTCCAGCACGGCTGGCGCCCAGGGATCCTTGCGCGACCAGATGCCCAGATGCGCCATGACGATATCGCCGTCCTTGAGTTTGCCCAAAGCACGTTGCAGCAGCGTGGCATTGGGCCATTTATCGCTGGGCAGCTCGTCACCAGAAAACCCCGCTTCGGCCCAACCGACGTGGGAATAACCGCAGGCCCGGCCGGCCGCCAGCAGATTGGGCGTTAACTTCCCGCCCGGCGCGCGCCACAGCGGATCAAGCTGAGCGCCGGTCAATTCGTTGAAACGTAAGGCCACGCGATTGAGCTCGCTACAATATTGCGCAGGCGTCCAGGTCAGTTGCTTGCCAGCATTTGCACCAAATTGAGGCTTGACTACAATCTGGCCATTCGGCAGATCACGCTGCACATAGACATGGTCGAAGGTATGTGTGCCGAAGGCATGGCCTTGAGTTACCAAGCTCTTCCAGAAAGGTGCCCAGTTCGGATCGAGAGTGTAATCGCCATTGATGGTTTTTTCATTGGCAAGGAAAAAAGTGGCCTTGATATGATGCCTGGCCAGCGTCTGCGCGATGAAACTTGCCTGCGACTGACTGCCGGTATCAAAGCTCAGATAAATGGTGCCCTTGCAGGTCGCCGGTGCAGACTCTGCCGTTACCGGCGCCTGTGCCAACGCCGGCCAGATTGCCGCTGCCAGCGTTAGCGCTGTAGCAAGCTTGGACAAACGTAGCGTCGACATCATCACAGATCAGCCGCGCGGTTGAAAAAATAAACACCGTGTGGCGAACGCCCCACCGGAATCAACTTGATCACCTGGTTTGTCGTCAAATCAATGACCGCAACTTTCTTGCTCCAACGCAGGGTCGCCCACATGGTCTTGCCGTCATCGGTAATTTCCATGCAGTCGGGTCCGCCCGGCACCTTGATGGTGCTGACAATCTCCAGCGTTTGCATATCGATCTGGCTGATGGTATTGGCAACACGATTGGAAACATAGACGTAGCGCTTGTCACCATGCGCACGGAAATTATGCGCGCCCACACCGGTTTGAATGGTTTTGACCGTCTTCTGAGTGCGCCAGTCGATGACCTGCACGTAGTCCTTGCCCATGATGCCAACCAATAAATATTGGTCGTCCGGGGTCATGAAGATGCCGGCAGGCAATTTTCCAATCGGCATGGACCATTTGACTTGTTGACTGGCCAGATCAATCGCACTGACCTCATTGCTGCCCTGCTGAGTGATGAAGGCGGTAGTGCTGGCGGCATCGAAAGCGATATGACTGGGCGTTTTCGCCAACGGCACACGTCTGGCGAGATCCAGATTATGGCCGTCATAGTGATAAACATCGACCCGGTCCAGGCGCAGGCCATTGGCGACAAACCACTTCTGATCGGGAGAAAAACCGATTTGATACGGATCGACAATGCCGCGCAGTTGACGCTGGACTTCACCAGTCTTGGGATCCAGGAAAATGAGCTGATTACCGGTAGAGCTGGCCACGATGAGCGACTTGTTGTCGGGCGTGGCCATCAGATGGTGCGGCTCTTTGCCGACGGAAAAGGTCTTGATCGGTTGATATGTCGCCTGATCAATCAGAGATACGCTGGCGTCACCTGAATTGAGTACCACGACGACCGCAGCCTGGGCCGCGGCACTGAACAATAACATCGCACATAGCGTAACTGATGAGCGAAAACCACAATGCTTGAATGAATAAAAACGACGCAACATGAAGAACTTTAGAAAAAACAGCAATTTTATCGTGCTTAACGCACGTCCGACCTGATATAACGCCTCAAGCACTGATTTGGCTGACACGAAAGATGTTCGTTGAAGTATTTTGGTTTACACTCCCGTCACCTCCCGTTCGACTGCGCCGCATGCAGATCCGCAATTCTGGCAATATCTGCCTTGAAATGCGCCTCATCGTCGCACTTACGGCCTCTGATAAGCATTACCCACACTCGAAAGGAACAACATGTCCACTATCGCTACTTCGTCTGGATTGCAATATGAAGAAATCCAGGTTGGCACAGGCGACGAAGCCCAGGCCGGAAATCATGTCAGCGTGCACTACACCGGCTGGCTGCAAAATACCGATGGCAGCGCCGGCAGCAAATTTGATTCCAGTAAAGACCGTAACGATCCCTTTGCGTTCCCTTTGGGCGCAGGCCATGTCATCAAGGGTTGGGATGAAGGTGTGCAAGGTATGAAAGTGGGCGGCATCCGCAAGTTGATTATCCCGGCAGCGCTCGGCTATGGCGCACGCGGCGCTGGCGGTGTGATTCCACCAAATGCAACCCTTATTTTTGAAGTTGAATTGCTGGCTGTCTGAGCTGGCCTGGATACAGGAAACAGAATATGAGTCTGCAGGAACAGTTTGAACAAGCCGTCGCCGAATCCAAGAATCTGTCGGAACGCCCTGACAACATGATGCTGCTGAAGTTGTACGGCCTCTACAAGCAAGGCAGCAACGGTGATGTGCAAGGTGATCGCCCGGGTATGACGGATTTCGTCGGACGCGCCAAATGGGATGCCTGGGATTCTCTCAAGAGCTTGCCACAGGAACAGGCGCAACAGCAATTCATTGACCTGGTAGCCGACCTCAAGGGCTGAACAAAGTCATTTTGACTCACAGCGCCGCAATAAAAACCCCGCCTCGGTGATTGTGTAAAAACTCAACTGAAGTGAGCCAAACGACAAAACGCCACATTTCGATGTGGCGTTTTGTCGTTCTGGATGATGAAATGTCCTATGCAAGGCAAAGAAATAGCCTCCTCAGGCTTTCAGCAAGCATGTGATTGCCTTGCCGACCATCAAATTCATCATGCGGCGCAAGTTATAGGCAATTATCGCCAATGCGGTTTCGCCTTTGACCTTATCAATGCCACGCACAAGATAACGGCCGTTTCCGAATATCCATCGTTTCAAATTGCCAAAGGGATGTTCCACGATCGCACCACGCAGACGCATTATCTGCGGGTGTTAATCTAGTCGCGCCTGCGTTCTGGCAAAGCTGTCCTCATCAAAGTGACGGCTGACAAAGCGTTGCGCAGACGTCGTGCATTGTGATTTGATGCCACATCCTTGGCACGCCACGCCTGCGTAAATGGTGATGCGATCAGCGCGATGGATTTGTTTGCGCACCAGCGTGGCACCTGCGGGGCAGATGAATTGATCGCGCTGTTGATCATAGGTAAAACGCCGCCGATCAAACAAGTTGCCATCGCCACGAGGATTGACTGCACGGGCCAAAGCAACATAGGGGATGATCCCATCGGCTTCACACGTGGTAAATTCTCGCCATTGGAATAGCCCGCATCGGCCACCACGCACAG